>Ga0209312_1000010_pt1 | contig 246939 bp, 224 predicted proteins | sample BioC13SIPDNA_4_FD_185744 | JGI IMG/M metagenome (GOLD analysis project Ga0209312, IMG submission 185744) | Anaerobic biogas reactor microbial communites from Washington, USA - Biogas_R1_B C13 SIP DNA (SPAdes) (version 2) | ecosystem: Engineered > Bioreactor > Anaerobic > Unclassified | place... | reverse complement strand
CGCGAATATCAGAGTGATCAACCGTCGCAAAAGCAGTCTCGACTGCCGCCTGCTCTGCTTCACCGGAAAGGCAAAAGCTCTATAGGGTTTAATGCCCATTACTTGACAGGTCGTTCCATATCAGGAGGGGGCGTGAAGGGAGCCCGCCGCGCAGATTTCGCTTTATTCCGATCGATTGTGCAGTAAAATCCCCCTTCCGCCGGCTTTGGAAATATCAGGCGCGCGGGATCCATCGAAAGGGAGGAGAGGAACATCCATGGCGCTGATCATTGCAATTGCCTATTTCCTGCTGCTGAGCGTCGGCACCAGCCTCTGGCTCAGGAGCAGGGTGAAATCGGGGAGCGACTTCGTCACCGGCGGGGGGACCCTCCCCTGGCCCCTGGTCACCGCGGGCTTCGTACTGGCCCCCCTCGGGAGCGGCCACACCCTTTCGCTGTGGGAATCGTCGGCCGACATCGGCGCCTCCGTCCTCTGGTGGGCCATCATGTCCGGCGGCATCTTCGTGCCCCTCTTCCTGCTCTGGTTCGGTCCCTGGTTCCGCCGTCTCCAGGTGCAGACCTTCCCGGAGGGGATGGGCAGGATCTTCGGGGAGAAGATCGGCTGGATGATCTCGGCCGTGTTCCCCGCCCAGCTGATGGGCATCTGCATCGCGGAGGTGTCGGCCACGGCCGCGGCGCTCTACGCCCTGGGCGGGGGCGCGCTCCCGCTCGCTCCCCACTGCATCCTGATCGCCGTCGTCCTGACCATCATCTACATCATCGCCGCCGGCCTGATGCAGGTGGCGTGGATGAACCTGTTCAACGCCACCATGCTGATCGCGGGCTCCTTCATGGCCGTCTTCTGGACCGGCTCCTGGCTCGCGGGGCGCGGCGGGTGGGAGAGGATCGCCGGTTTCTACGCCTCCGAGGGCGCCTCCTGGAAGACCAGCGTCTTCAATTTCTCGCCCGAGGTCATCTTCACCCTCATCTTCCCCTGCCTGATCCTGACCGTGTTCATGCAGAGCGCGTCCCAGGTGCAGAACCAGCCGATGCTGATGGCGCGTTCGGAATCGGACATCCGCCGGGGGGTGTTCTGGGCCGCCCTTGTCAACAGCTTCGCCGCCTACCCCTGGGTCATCCTGGCCCTGGTCGGCATGGCGATCCCGACCGTCGCCGCCACCGGGGCCAAGCTCTCCGTGCCCGCGCTCGCGCTCGAGGCCTTCCCCCCCTGGATGGTGGGGATCCTGATGATCGCCCTGCTGGCCGCCACCCTGTCCACCACGGCGGGGCTGATCCTGGCGTCCTCGCACATCATCGTGCACGACATCTTCAAGCGGGCGTGCAACCCGCGGATGAGCGACCGCACTTTCCTCACCCTCACCCGCACGATGATAGGCGTCTGCGCCGTACTGGTCATCATCCCCGCCCTCAAGCTGGGGAGCCCCGTTTTTTCGATCTTCATGTGGACCTTCTCCTTCGCGATCCCGGTCTTCGGCGTCTACCTGATCGGGATGCTCTGGAAGGTGAACAAGTACGCGGCCTGGATCACCATTTCGGCCGGGTACCTGGCGAATTTCTACTGGACATTCGCGTCCCCGACCTGGCTCCCCTCCTACCTGAGCCTCAACCTGTATCCCACGACCTTCGCCACGCTCCTGTTCGGCATCGGGCTCAACCTCATCCTCCCCGGGGAGCCGGGATACCTGCGGCAGCTCAAGGCGAGGGAAGCGGCTTCCGGGAGGCGGGCGGCGGAAGCGTAAGTGTCCGTTATCGCGTTATCGAAGGGGGAATGAACGATGGCATGGCCGTGGAAAATTCTGTTGTTTCAGTTTTGCGTGACCCTGGGGATGGCCGTGATCTTCTATATCCTCTGGCGGCTGGCCCATCGCGGAAGATCGTGGTAGCCGCTCGCCAAAAGTAAAGGACGTGCACCGATGCAGGCATTGGATTCTGTCGTCGCCTATTATTTATGCGCTATCATGCTGGTCCTGGGCCTCATCACCGCCGTGGGCGCCGCGCGCCAGCACGCCGCGAATAAACGGAAATAGGCCTCGGGCCCCCTGCCCGTCACGGGCAGGGGGCCCTCCCTCTTCCCGGCCGGCCGAAAGCGCTACAGGAGGGAGTCCTCCCCCGTCTCCCCGGTGCGGATCCGCACCGCGTCCTCGAGGGCGTAGACGAAGACCTTCCCGTCCCCGATCTCTCCCGTCCGGGCCGCCGCGCAGATCGCCTTGAGCGCCTCCGCGCACTGTTCGTCGGGGACCGCCGCCTCCACCTTCACCTTGGGGATCAGATCGAAGCTGTATTCCGATCCCCGGTAGCGCTCGACCTGCCCCTTCTGCCGGCCCGCCCCGCGCACCTCGCTGACGGTGAGGCCGACAACCCCGACGTCGGAAAGCGCATGCTTCACCTGCTCGAGCCGATGCGGCCGGACAATCGCGCAAATCATCTTCATGTCGATTCCTCCCTTTCTGCTTTCGGGGAAAGGACCCCGCTCCCTAGCCGATGGCGTCACTCCCCCGTTCCCCGGTCCGGATGCGGATGCAGTCGGGCAGGTCCAGGATGAAGATCTTCCCGTCCCCGATCTGCCCCGACTTGGCGCCTTCGACGATGGCCCCGACCGTCTTCTCCGTGAAATCGTCGTTCACCGCGATCTCCAGCCGCACCTTCTTCAGGAGGTTCACCTCCACGTCCACCCCGCGGTACGATTCGTGGTACCCCTTCTGCTGCCCGCACCCGAGCGAGTTCGTCACCGACATCTTGAACACTTCCGCCTTGTACAGCGACTTCTTCACGTCGCTGAGCTTGTGCGGCTGTATGTACGCTACGATCAGTTTCATGATTCCCTCTCCTTGATTTCCCTTCGATTCACCCGGCGCCCCGGCGGACCCCGCCTACTCCGTCATGAACACCTGGAACCCCGCATACGCCTCGTTGCCGTGCTCCTCGATATCCAGGCCCTTGATCTCCTCCTCGGCGCTCACCCGCAGCCCGACCGTCTTCTTGAGCGCGAGGAACAGGACCAGCCCCAGCCCGAACGCCCACACGAACGCCGTGCCCGCGCCCAGCAGCTGGACCCCCAGCTGTTTGAAGCCGTGCCCGTAGAACAGCCCGCTCGTCGTCGAAAAGAGCCCGAAGGAGAGCGTGCCCCACAGCCCGTTCACCGCGTGCACGCTCACCGCGCCCACCGGGTCGTCCACCTTCAGCACGTAATCGAGCAGCATCACGCTCAACACCACCAGGACCCCCGCCATCGCCCCGATCGCGATCGCCCCCATCGGAGACACGCCGTCGCACGGTGCCGTGATCGCCACCAGCCCCGCCAGCGCCCCGTTGAGCGTCATCGAGATGTCGGGCTTCCGGAGCACCGTCCACGACGTGATCAGGGCCATGACCGTCCCCGCCGCCGCCGCCAGGTTGGTCGTCACCGCGATGTACCCGATCGACCCGTTCCCCGCCGTCGTGCTCCCGGGGTTGAACCCGAACCACCCGAACCAGAGGATGAAGACTCCCAGGGTGGCCAGCGGCATGCTGTGCCCCAAAATCGCGTTCGGCTTCCCTTCCTTCGTATACTTTCCCAGCCTCGGGCCCAGCACGATCGCGCCGGCCAGCGCCAGCCACCCCCCGACCGAGTGCACCACCGTCGATCCCGCGAAATCGTGGAACCCCCTCGCCGCCAGCCAGCTGTCATTGTCCGTCAGCAGCAGGTTCCCCCACGCCCACGAGCCGAACACCGGGTAGATCACCAGCGTGATCACGGCGCTGTAGACCAGGTAGGACCCGAACTTCGTCCGCTCGGCCATAGCCCCCGACACGATCGTGGCCGCGGTGGCCGCGAACACCGTCTGGAAGATCAGAAACGTCCATTCCCACGGCGTCCCCATCTCCACGCCCTTGAGGCCGAACAGCGTCGTCCCGAACAGACCGTTGGTCGCCCCGAACATCAGGCCGAACCCCACCAGGAAGAACGCCAGGCTTCCCACCGAGAAATCCATCAGGTTCTTCATCAGGATGTTCACCGCGTTTTTGGCCCGCGTGAACCCCGTCTCCACCAGCGCGAAACCTGCCTGCATGAAAAACACCAGGAACGCCGCCAGGCACGTCCACACGATATTCAGGTTCGTCTGGAGTTCCTCCTTCACCGCCGCCGCTTCCGTCCCCGCGTCCGCGGCCGCGGCCGCGGCCGCAAACACCGTCACCCATCCGGCCACCCTCAGGCAGCCCCGCACCTTCCCTGCCGTCTCCATGGTCTTCACCACCCCGTTTCCTTTCCCGGTTTCAACCTAAAAACTCTTCGAGATACCGATGCCGAACCACGCATTGCTCCGGTCCGTCATCCCGTCCCCGATCCCGTCGTCGATCATCGTCGAGAAGTTGAAGCTCGGCGTCAGCGTCACGTGTTTCAGATCCAGCGGCACGCCTACCTTCATCGTGAAATCGTTCATCCGCGTCTCCTCGACCCCGAAGTATCCCGCGTTGTACCCCGCTCCCCCGATCCCGACGCTCGCGCCGAGGCTCACACCCATCGAGCATCCGTTCGCCCACTCGGCCACTCCCTCAAAGCTGTGCCCGGCGCCGATCTGGATATAGCTGCCGTCCACCTCGTTCACATCGCGGTACCACTTGATCGACGGCGCGAGCGGTACGTCGAAACTCAACCCGCCGTATATCTCCGTCGTCGGGGAGAAACCGGTGTTCGGGAAGAGGTAATGGATCACCCCCGCCGAAAACCCCACCTTCTCGCCGAGGCTCCGGGAATAATCGAGGGCATAGTCCACTTCGCTGAACTCCCCGCGCCGGTCGTCGGTCAGGTCGTTGTTCGACCAGATCGACCCCGTGAACCCGTAGGCGCTCCCCGACACGTTCGTCTGCATCACGCTCTCGGGATTGACCGGCTGCCCCCGCCACACGTACTTGCCCGCGTAGTCCACCGACACCGCCGCGCTCAGCACCTTCCCCCCGTCCTCGGCGGCCGCCGCCGCCACGCCGACCGCCATCACCAGCACCGCCGCCTTCACCCTCCAGCCCCATATTCCCCGCTCTCTCATCCTCGAATCTCCCTTTCGGTCTCAGGTTTCCTTGGCGCCTCCCCGGAGACCTCGTTCCGGGGTTTCGCGATACGAACTCCTCCTTTGCAAGACCCATGCCAACGGCGCGCCCGGGCGGTTTTAACGACGCATCTCGCGTTTTATGAGCAGTTTGCCAGCGATACGCCCCCGCGGCCCCGAAAAGCTTCATTCATACAGTTTTGTATCTTCTGATGCTTTTTAATTCATTATCGTATCTCCCGCGGCCTTCCGACCTCCCCCGGGGGCGGACGATCCCGGGCCGCGGACCGGGAGGCTCCGGGTTCAAACTACATTTATGTATCGGAGCGCAATAATTTCACAGTTTGGTAATCCCCGGATCCGCACCCGAAGGATGGGGGCAAAGTAGAAGTTTGGACATTCGTTTGGCACCGGGTTATGATAGGCTCGATTTTTTCACAGAGGTGAACCATGAATCGGAAGAGAATGGTGTTTTGCCTGGTAGGATTGTGCCTGGTTTGCTGTCTGGCCTTCGGCGTGTTCGCTGCCGACGGTGTGGGAGACTTTTCGGGGACATGGATCCTGGACGGCAAGAAGAGCGATCCCGCCCCCAAGTTCATCGCCAACCTGGGAGCCCCGGGCAGCGCGGACCGGGGGGGCGGCGGCTTCGGCGGCGGGATGGGCGGGATGGGCGGCGGCATGGGGGGCATGGGCGGCGGCATGGGCGGCATGGGCGGCGGATTCCCGGGAGGGTTCCCCGGGCCCAAGAGCAAGGCGCCCGAGGCCCCGGCCGAGCCACCCCCCCTGGTCATCGAACAGACCGCGGGCTCGATCAGGGTCACCAATACCGTGAACGGGAGGCCCATCATCGAAAATTTCCCGCTCGACGGCGAGGAAAAGGTGGAAATGGTGCCGGTGCCCAATTCCGAGCAGCAGGGGAAGAAAAAAACGAAGGTGTCCCTGAAGAAAAACAAGCTCAAGATCCAGGAAGTCACGGAGACCGCCGCGACGCGGAACGAGATCAAGAAGGAATTCGAGCTCTCCGACGGGGGAAAGACCCTGACCCTGAAGATCAAGACGACGAATCAGATGGGGATGATGGTCAACCAGACGGAACAAAAGCTGGTTTACCACAAGCCGTAGCCGGGTCCGGAAGGGTCAGGGCCGCTCCCCCGGGGATGGTTCCGGCCGGTCCGGGGGAGCGCCGCTGCGGCGATATCTCTCAAGGGCCGCCTTCAACCGGTCGAGTTGCGCCTCCAGCCCCGCAAGGGCCGCGGCCAGTGCACCGGTCCGCTCCCCCCTGGCCGCCTCCTCCACCGCCGTGATCGCGGCGGTCGCCGGGTGGGCGCCCAGGTAGATGATCGTGTTTTTCAGCCTGTGGGCGTCGTCGCGCACCCGATCGGTCTTCCCCGCCGAGAGCGCCTCCCGCATCGACCCGACCATCCGATCAGCCTCTTCGAAGAAGCCGTCCACCATATCCAGGAAGAAATCGAATTTTCCGAAACAGCGGCCGACCGCCTCCTCGAGATCGAACGCGGCACGCGGGAGGGAGCCGCCGGCCGATCCGGAGGGCGCGATCTCCTCCTCCGTCGGCCGGGAGTGCCCCCCGCCGGAATCCCCGGGTTCCCCCAGGAATTCGACCAGGTCGATGAGGGACTCCGCCTGGATCGGCTTTCCGATATAGGCGTCCATGCCCGCCGCCAGGCAGCGCTCCGTATCCCCCTTGAGCGTGTGCGCCGTGATCGCGATGATGGGCAGGCAGGCCTTACCCGGATCGGGCAGCGCCCGGATCTCGGCCGTCGCCTGGAAGCCGTCCATCACCGGCATCTGAACGTCCATCAGCACCACGTCGTAGGCGTTGCGGCGGACCATCTCCACCGCCCTCCGGCCGTCCGGGGCGAGGTCGACGACGTGCCCCCGTTTCTCGAGCACGTAGGCCGCCAGCTTCTGGTTGGTCGGGGTATCCTCGGCCAGCAGCACGCGCAGGATGCGGCCGGGCGCCGGTGTAAGGATGGGTCGCGGCGCCGGGGGAGCATCGGCCGCAGCGCCGGCGGGGGCCTGGAGGCGCACGGTGAAATGAAACGTGCTCCCCTCCCCCGCCGTACTCTCCACCCACAGCCGCCCGCCCATCAACTCCACCAGCCTCCGGGAAATGGTCAGGCCCAGCCCGGAACCGCCGTAATCCCGGGTGGTGGAGGCGTCGGCCTGGGTGAAGGCCGAAAAGATGCGCTCCCGGTCCTCTTCCGGGATCCCGATCCCCGTATCCGACACCGAAAACTCCAGCACCAGGGCCTCCGGGGTGCGCTCCGTGATTCCGGCCTCGATGACGATCCTCCCCCGGCGGGTGAACTTGACGGCGTTGTCGACCAGGTTGATCAGGACCTGGCGGAGGCGCAGGGGGTCCCCGACCAGGCGTCCGGGCACCGCCGGCGACAGGTGGTACACGAGCGCGAGCCCCTTCTCCCGGGCCTGGACCCGCATCGTTTTGACCACCTGCTCCACCGTCGCGTCGAGGTTGAACGGGGTGGACTCCAGCTCGAAGCGCCCCGCCTCGACGCGCGAAAGGTCGAGGATTTCGTTCAGCAGGTCGAGCAGGGAGAGCGCGGACTCCCTGGCCGTCTCGAGGCAGTCCCGCACCATCGGGTCCAGCGGCTCGGCCAGGGCCAGATCGGTCATGCCGAGGACGGCATTCATGGGGGTCCGGAGTTCGTGGCTCATGTTGGCCAAAAACCGGCTCTTGGCGACGCTGGCGGACTCCGCCGCCCTGCGCGATTCGATGTGCTGCAGGGCCAGGGAGGTGATCGCCGCCAGCTGGCGGATGCGGTACTCGTCCTCCGGGGTGAAATCCCCGGCGCTCTCGCAGTCGCCGACGATGATGGAGCCCGTCATGCGCCCCCGGGAATCGATGAGGGGAACGCCGATATACTGGCTTTCGCGCCCGCGGACCGGGTCCACGTTCCGCCAGGTCGTCCGCCCGCGCAACACGCTGCACGACGCCGGCGTCCCTTCCGCCTGTGCCAGCAGTTTCAGGCAGACGCCGCAATTGAGGCACTCGCGTCTCGCTCCCCCCCCGGGGTGCGATCCCTCGTGTGCGATCGCGTTGACGCGGAACTGGCCGTCGACACGCCCCGCGCCCGAACAGCATATGCGCGCGGAAGAGAGCCGGCGTCCCGCTTCCGCGACGGTTTTCAGCAGATCCTCGACTTCGGTCTGCGCCACCACCCCCGCCATGACCTCCGCCAGCAGGAGGTTCTTCTGGGCGGAACGGGCGAGCGCCGTTTCATACCGCTTGCGCTCGACGGCGTGGTAAAGCGTCTGCACCAGCTGACGCGCGGCGGCCTGTCCCTTGGGCACGTAGTCCTGGGCCCCCCGGCGTACCGCCTCCAGGCCGAAGGCCTCGTCCTCCCGGCCGGTCAGGACGACGATGGGCACGTGCCCCGCCGCGGCGCACACCTGATCGAGGGTTCCGAGCCCCTCGCTGTCGGGGAGTTCCAGGTCGAGCAGGACCGCATCGACCGCCGTGCTCCCGAGAATATCCAGCGCCCTGTCGAGGCGTTCCACGTGAAGGACTTCCGGAGCGTTCGGGACCCCGGCTATCGACTCCCGGAGCAGAAGGGCCTCCGCCGCGTTGTCCTCCACGAGCAGGACGCGAAGCGGGTCCTGGAGTCTTTGGTCATTGCTCATCCCGAGGCCTTCGGCAGCCGGGCGACGCCCAGCCAGAATTCCCCGATCGTGGACATGATGCGCAGGAACTGTCCGAAGTCGACCGGCTTGGGAATGTAACAGTTGGCATGCAGCCGGTAAGCCTGGAGGATATCCCCCTCGTCCTGCGACGTGGTGAGCACCACGACCGGTATTTCGGCCAGCGCCGCGTCCCCCTTGATCTCGCCGAGGAGCCGGCGGCCGTCCTTTCCCGGGAGGTTGAGGTCCAGGAAGATGATGTCGGGACGCGGGGCATCGGCATGCGGCCCCTTCTTATGGAGGAACTCCAGGGCGTCCGCCCCGTCCGATACCACGTGCAACCGGTTGGGGACGCGGGTCTGTTCCAGCGCCTCTTCCGTCAGCGCCACGTCCGCGGGATTGTCCTCTACGAGCAGAATCTCCACCGGAGGCCACGATCGCGCCTGAGCATACATACCCCTTGCCGCCCCCTGAAGCACTGTGATGAGTGTTCGGAATATCTTCCCCCCCGACCGGGGCCCCGATCAATGCGTACTTCTGCCCAACCGCCCGTACGTAGAATTACCCACCACGAATCGGGCAGGGAGTCTAATCGTTGACGGTTTTCAGGTAGACGTTGCGTGCCATGATCCCGAGCATGACGGGCCAGAAGAGAACGATCAGCAGCCCCAGCCCGAGGCGCACCGCGAACCGGCCGCCGATGGGAAAAGCCGCCAGCGTGAAGAGAAATCCGATAATCCAGAGACTCAGGAAAAATTGCATGCCGCCTCCCTCAACGGTCACCCCGTTCCTGCCGGCGCTTCCGCTTCCTGCGCTGAAGCGGGCGCCCGACGCCGGCCATTATCCCCGGGCTGTCGACGGCTTGTCCAGTTCCGAGCGCACCGCCAGCCGGATCTGTTCGTACAGGTAGGGCTTCGGCAGACACCCTCCGGCTCCCAGGTTGCGCGCCGCGCCGATCCGGGCGGCGTCCGCATACCCCGTGGCGATGAGCGCTTTCTGCCGGGGGTGGATCCGGAGGACCCGTCGCAGCGTCTCCACCCCGTCGATCCCCGGCTCCATGTGCATGTCGAGAACCAGCAGGTCGGCCGAAGCGCGGCTGAGGTACCGCAGGGCCTCCTCGCCGCTGCCGACCGCGCATACCGAGTAGCCCAGTCTGCCCAGGATCCTGGACGCGATCTGCCTCTGCTCCTCGACGTCGTCCACGACCAGGATCCGCTCCCCCTTCCCCCCCCCGGCTCCGGCGACGGCGGGGGTTTCCTCCCGAGGCGCTTCCTCCGAGAGGGGGAGGCGCACGGTGAACACCGTCCCCTTCCCCTCGACGCTGTCGACCTCGATGGTGCCGCCGTGGTCCTGCACCGATCCCCACACCACCGACATTCCCAGGCCGGTGCCGCTTCGTCCCATGGTCTTCTTGGTATAGAAGGGCTCATAGATGCGGTCCAGGTCCTCCTCGGCGATGCCGATCCCCGTGTCGGCCACCCGGAGCAGCGCATATTCCCGCGCCCCGGGACCGCCGTCCGCCGCCGGCGCTTCGGGAACGCGGCGCTTTTCGGTGAGAATGCCGAGGCGCCCGCCGTCGGGCATCGCCTCCGCGGCGTTCGACGCCAGGTTCATGATCACCTTGGACAGGTGAAAGAAGGATCCCCGGACATACAGGGGGTCTTCGGCCAGGCACAGGTCGACCTCCACTCCGGGGTGGTAGGCCCGCAGCTGCCGGAATTCCGGGCCGGCGCAATAGTCGCCGACGACGGCAGTGAGGCTGACGATGTCGGTGGCGACGACCCCGTTCCGGGAAAGGGTCACCATGTCATTGACGATCGCCGCGGCCTTGATCCCCGATTTCCGGATGTTTTCGAGGATGTCCCGCATCGGGCTGTCCGCGGGGAGGTCCTCGAGGAGAAGGTCCGGGTACCCGACGATGCTTCCGAGGGTGTTGTTCAGGTCGTGCGCGACCCCGCCCGCGAGCTTCCCGATCGATTCCATCCTGCGCGCCGTCTGCAGGCTGCGCTCCAGCCGGCCGCGCTCTTCCTCGGCCCTCCGGCGCTCCTCCATCTCCTGTTCGAGACGCCGGTTATTCTCCGCCAGCGTCCCGTTCTGCCGCTCCAGGGAGCGCACGAGATCTTCCATCTGGTGGCTGACCGCACCGAGCGCACCGATCACGATGCCGCCCGCCAGGGCCAGGGCCATCATCCCGTTGATCCAGTCGGCGGTCGAACGGGGGAAGGCCCCGGGGTCATGATCGAAGACCAGCCCCCCCGCCATCACGCCCACGGCGACGGCCGCGAGGACCACGAGGCAGAGGAAGGCGGTGGCGGTCCCGGTCCGCCGGCCGAAGAAGAGGGTGGCCAGGATACAGGCGCATAGGAGGGCGACCGGCCCGAAGGCGAGGAAGCCCCAGGAGAGCAGCGCCGCGAGCCCCAGCAGGAAACAGCTCAGGACGACCACCGCGGCCCTGAAGTCGAACCGGAGCCGCCGGCGGAAACCCAGGGTGACCAGCAGGAGGAGGTAAAGGGCGACATGCAGCGCCATCACCGGGTGCCACCCCGTGGCGAGGGACCGGGCGAGCGAACTGAGAAGCGCGAAGATTCCGATGACGGCGATGGCGCGGATGCTGCGATCGAGCTGCTGATCGCGCATCCGTTCTACACGGGCGGACGTTTCGTTCATGGGAAGATGCGCGCCTCTCCACGGGGCTCATGCCCTCCCGGACCGACCGGAAGGGCACCGGCCGCCTCTCTTATCGGTCGGCCGGCCGGGGGATCTGTAGGGGATTCAGTCCATTCCCGAATTTTTGGCGGCGTCGGACGGGGGGGTCGCCCCGTGGTCACGATTCTCCCTTGAGGCGGGTGATTTCGCGCTGGATCTCTTCCCACATGTGGCCGTGCAGGTGGATCCTCACCCGGCAGAAGGGGCATTCGAGCAGGGCCCCCCGGATCAGGGATTCCAGCCGGTATTCCTGCTTCCGTCCGCAGAGGGGGCAGGTGATGGGCAACAGTTCCGTGTGCATCCGGGCCTCCCGTTCTCCAGGCCCCATTATACGCCCGTCGACCGGAAACCCTTACTGCGGATCGATAAGATCCCCGGGATTTCTCACGAAAAAGGAGATACGGCCGTTGGAATGGCGCACATCGACCGCCTTTCGCCGCCGCAGTTCGCTCACCTCCCTGCTGAGGGTCTCCCGGGCGCACCCCACCATGCGCGCCATCTGGGAGAGGTTCATGTCGATCCGCACCCCATCCCCGGTCGCAACCCCGATGCGGCCGGAGAGCCAGGCGAGGCCCGTACGCACCTTGTCCCGGACGTGGGTGCAGCCGAGCACCTCCATCTGGGTCCAGGCGTCGTCGCAGCGGCGGGCCACCGCCTCGAGCAGCATGCGGCACGACCGTGGGTCCTCGAGCGCGCGCCGGAACTTTCTCTCGGGCAGCTTCAGCAGCACCGACCGACGCGTCGCCCGGGCGCTGAAGGTCGCCGGGCAGCCGCTCAGCAACGCCCCCTCGCCGAAAAATTCGCCGGGGCCCAGGATGGCGATCAGGGTCTCCCGGCCGTCAGGCGATACCCGCGTCAGCGCGATCTCCCCCTGCTCGACCATGTAGAGGCAGGTCAGGATCTCCCCCTGGCTGAAAAGAACGGTGTTCCGCTTGAGCCTGACGGGGGTGCAGTCCTTTCCAAAGCGCTGGTCCATCGACTCGTACAGGATCGACATCGGGCTCGGGCCGCCGCCGTTCGCGTATGGCGGGCCGACGGGCAACGGGGGTGGAATGTTCATGCGTGTTCATCCTCTGCAATACCGGGTTTCGGAAACGGGTTCGTTTCGGGCCTGCGCGCCCGGCCCGTTCCCGGGCCTGGCCGCGCATGCGACAACCCTTTAAGATATGCAAGGAGCGTGCCAGCCCGCGCCAAAGACTGAAATCTTTTATATTCAATATTTACAAGGTTGCCGGGGCCGGGACCCTGGACGGGCGCGGGAGGTTTCGCCCCGTTGCCGGGAACTTTTCCCGTCCGGGCCGGTTCCGAAGTTTTTGCTTTGAAATCGGCGCGGAGGGTGCTATAAATCGCGCCGCATTATCAAGGAGAGGTGACTTATGGCTATGGTTGCGGTATTAGGTGGACTGTTTGCCGGTGCGTTAGTGCTCGCCGGGGTTCGTTCCGCGGTGCGCGGAAAGAAAACGAAGCCCGACACTTCGATTCTTCATTAATACACCCTCATCATGGTTTGCCGGGGCCCGTGCCGCACGAAACGGCACGGGCCCTTCCTTTTTTTTGGCCGCCGCCTACTTCCCTTCCTCCAGGGTTTTCCGGAACTCCTTGGCCTCGGCCGCCAGCTGTTTCTCCAGCCACTTGGGGTAGATCGACTTTTTGGGCGATTCCCAGGTCTTGAGTTCGTGCATCCAGGGCGCCCGCTCGACGAACTCGTCGTGCGCGAACGGCACCGGCGGGTGACAGGTCCAGGTCGGGTCGAATTCGTTTTTGATCTTGAGCATCCACTCGTGGTAGTTCGGCCCGTACATCGGCCCGGTGAGGTACAGGGGCTGATGCGGCCCGATCAGCGCGGTATAGAACCGGTGGTCGATGTTCATCTTGGAGGTTTCCAGGTAGAAGTGGTCGACTCCGGTCGTGTCCTCGTCCTGGTCCCAGTAGATCAGGAATTCGGAATAACCCTGGTACCCCAGTTCGAAGGTCTGGAACCACCCCGGGTCGCCGTGATCGGGCATCAGCGGCGGCGTGTACTTCTTCTTCAGCTCCGCGTACACCGGCCCGTGCTCGGTCGCCTGCTTGAGGGTCTCGATCACGTAGTCGACCGAGACGTAGGAGCCGCACATCAACCACATCCCGGCCGAATCGGCGTTCTTGATCCAGGACTCGTCGCTCGGCTTGGTACGCCGCGGCTGGCCGCCCAGTTCCATCATGATGTCGTTCAGGACGTTTTCGTCGTAGGTCAGCTGCTCTTCGCTGGTGAAGCCGATCAGCAGCACGCGCACGATGTGGAAGTTGGCCACCGTTTCCGGCGTCTCCTTCAGCCACAGGTCCCAGAACTCCTCCTTGCACTCCGCCTTGGCGATCGCGCGCCAGAAGAGGGGGACCTTGGTGACCGCGCCGCCGATTTCGGCCTTGCAGATCTCGTACATCGCCTTCACCTGCGCTTCCTTGCTGGGCATGATGTAGTTGATCCACTTGACCCGCTTTTCGGGGAGCGCCAGCGCCGTGTTGGGCGAGATCCCGGTAGGCTGGAGCTTTTCGGGCTGGAACGGCAGGACCTTGACCGCCATCTTGGTCACGATCCCGAGGCATCCGCGCAGTCCGGTATACCCGCGCAGGATTCCGCGCAGGTCGGGCCCGATGCCGTCCCCCCAGAACCAGTCGTCGCCGACCGCCAGGGACCCCATCTTGAGGATTTCGCCGTCGGGGAGGACCATTTCCGTACCGAGGATGCGGCGGTGCGGGAGCCCGATCCGGTGGCTGAGGGGGGACCAGCCGTCCCCGATCAGGTTGGCGATGACGGACGCCTGGGCCCCGCCGCCGCCGATGACGACGTAACCGCCGCGGCGGAGGCATTCCTCCTGGAACTGCGAATAGACCACGCCGCTGCCGACCACGGCGTACCAGTGCTTTTCGTCGAATTCGAAGTCGTTCAGCCGCTTCAGGTCGACGAGCAGCTCGTTTTCCACGTGGCAGTGGGACCGGGGGCCGTAGAACCCCGTGCTGTACGGGACGTAGGGAATCGTGTAGCGGATGCAGATCTTGACGATCTTCTGGACCTCTTCCGTGTTCTTCGGCAGGATGACGGCGCCCGGGATCTTGGTCATCACGCGCTCGTATCCCGTCCCGTTTTCATACCCCGCGGGACCCGACTGGTACCCCTGGCAGATGACGGGGTCGTCGGACAGGAACCTGGCCCCGACGACGGCCTCCAACGCTTTGTACGCTTCCTTTAAAATGGCCATGATTTCCTCCTATGCGTCCAGGGATGCAGCAATGAGTTCGGAAAAGTCCATCACCCTCACCGCGTCGCCGCCTTCGCGGGCGGCCTGTGAGAAGTTGTTTTTGCACCAGGGGCATGCAGAAACCAGGACCTCGGCTCCAATTTCCTTCACCTCTTCCAGCCGGTGTTTCGCCGAGGAGGAGGCGAGTGTGGGGAACGCCTCTTTCGTTCCCCGGCCGGCGCCGCAGCAGAAGGCGTTCTCCCGGATCCGGATCATCTCCACGAAATCGACCCCCGGGATGTTGGCGATGACGTTTCTCGGCTGCGCGTAGAGCCCCTGCGTCCCGCGCCGGCGCTTGAGCGGCGGGGACACCGTCCCCATCCAGCCGCGTTCGCCGCTCCAGGGGGTCCACGGGTCCGCCAGGCGGCTGATGCTGCAGGAATCGTGATAGGTCACGCGCGCGCCGACCGGCCGGGTCATCTTGAGCGCCCCCTGCCGGAGCAGTTCATCCGCCAGCTCCGTCAGGTGCACCACCTCGAACGGGAGATCGGAGGTGGCGATATTGAGGAGCTTCGGGTACTCGACCTTCCACATCCGGTACCCTTCCGCGCAGGAGAGGAGCACCCGCCGGGCGCCCGTTGCCTTGACCCTGTCGATGTTGCGACGGGCCAGTTCGCGGGCCTCGTCGAGCATGCCGACCGACTGCAGGGTGTTGCCGCAGCACCACTCGTCCTCCATCAGCATGAACGGGGTGCCGGTGGCGTTGAGGATCTTCGCCGTGGCGCGGGCGATTTCCGGGTTCGTGTAGGACGCGGTGCACCCGACGAAGTAAAGGAGATCGGCCTTGTCCGCCACCTGGATATCGGGGGTCAGCCACCCCTTCCGGTCCCCGTGCTCCGAGCCGAAGCAGTTGTGGGAAGCGGCGATGTTCCGGGCGATCTTTTTGTGCGCCGGCATCGGCCCGGCGCCGTCCTGGACCGCCTTCACGCGCATCGCCTCGAGCGAGAGCCCGATTTCCAGATCCAGGTTTCTCTTGCAGGCGACGTCGCAGGCGCCGCACAGCGGGTCGGCGTAGACGATTTCCAGCAGCTTGGGGGTCCAGTCGAGCTTTTTCTCGACCATGGCGTGCCCGATTCTCATCTTGCCGAACGCGCCGTAGGAATCGAAATCGTTCCACACGTTGCTGGGGCAGCGCGTGCTGAACTTCACGCCCGGCATGTAGGTGTGCTCCACCCAGTAGCACCCCTTGCACTTGATGCACCGGCTCATGTCGTATTTGTAATTATTCAGATCGGTTGTTTCCAGATTCACTTTCGTCGGCATCGTCCCCTCCCTAAAAACACAGGTTGCCCGGGTTCATGATGTTATTGGGATCGAAAATCTTCTTCACCCGCTTGAGCCCCATGACGTAACTGGCCGCTCGTTCGTAGACCATCGGCGCCAGATCGCCGTATGGCCGGGTAAAGAGGGCGCCCTCGCTGATGAGGGCCCGTGCCGCATCCAGGTAGAGCGCGGCGATGCACGCCTCGTCCTTCCTGTCGTAGAAGAAGGTGAATTCCACCTGGCAGGCGCGGTTGTGTTCTATGGGCTGGATGTAGCTCCCGATATCGGCCACGGGATACCCGTACTGGGGGGCGATCGATTCCACGATCTCCACGAACCTCGGCGTATCTTCCGGCCTGGCGATGAAAAACAGGCTCTGGGACGCCCCCTGCCAGCGGTTCTTCCAGTAGGGGCCGTCGGCGGGCCAGGGGTTGCGGAGGAGGGGAAGCATCCGGTTTCCCAATCCGGGGAATCCCGGGAGCGCTTCGTCGATCGTCAGGCTCCGGAATTCGTTCTTGACGAGTTCCCTGAGGAGATTGACTTCATAGGCGATTTTTTCCTCCGGACGGCGCACCAGCCCGCTGATGACGATGACCAGGGTCCAGGGGGGCAGGGTCGCCCGCAGCCTCTCGAAATCGTCGGGGAAATTCTCCGCGACGAGGGCCGCCAGGTCGGTCTGGTTCAGGAGCACCACCTCCTGGCCGACCCGGCGCGGCAGCAGGCGATAGAGAAATTCCTGCGCCTGCCCGAGGTCGTCCACCGGGACGAAGAACACCTTGTCCTTTTTGGTGCCGTGGACGATCTTCAGATTGGTCCAGGTCACGACCCCCATGGTGCCCTGGGCCCCCTGGACGAAGCGGTAAAAATCGATCCCGGGGCCGGAAGGGTTGCCGCCGTGCGAACCGGAATCCGGGTATCCGTTGACGCTGGCCGAACCCAGCCTGAAGATCTCGCCCGTAGGCCAGACCACCTCGAACGCCTGCATCGGTTCTCCGTAGTCGTAGACGGTGTTCGTCGGCACTTCCCGGTCCAGGAAATCGGAGAGCACCGACCGGTCCGCGTACGGCGCCAGGGGCATGATGACCCTCATCTCCTGCTTCGCCAGCTCCGCCGTCAGCTGCCCCCAGGTCACTCCGGCCTCGATGCGCACCTGCTTGAGGTCCCGGTCGATTTCCAGGATCCGGTTCATCCTGGAGAGATCGATGACGACTCCCCCCTGTTTGGGGATGGCGCCGCCGTTCGGGTGTACCCCGGAAGAGAGCGGGACCACGGGGATGTTCTTCCCGTTGGACCATTTCAGGATTTCGCTCACCTCTGCCGAGCTTGTCGGCCAGGCCACCAGTTCCGGCCTCCCCGGGGGTACCAGGCTGAGGTCCCGGGAGTACCGGAGCAGGACGTCCTCCGCATCGCTCACATTCTCCCGGCCCACTATCTTCGCCAACTCATCCTTATGCTTCATCATTCCTCCTTTTGGTTTTCGCGCGGGGTCACTCCCGGATGGGTCAGATGGACTCCAGGACCAGGGCGATCCCCTGGCCGCCGCCGATGCACATGGTCACCAGCCCGTAGCGCAGCTTCCGGCGCCTCAGGGCGTAGGCACAGGTCAGGGTCAGGATCGCCCCGGTCGCGCCCAGCGGATGCCCCAGCGCGATGGCGTTCCCCATGGGGTTGACCTTTTCGGGATCGATCCCCATCTTCTCGAACTCGCGGACGCACGCCAGCGACTGCGGCGCGAACGCCTCGTTGATCTCGACGATGTCGATGCGGTCCCCCCCGATTCCGGCGTGCTCGAGCGCCTTGCGGGTGGCCGGAACGGGGCCGATCCCCATGACCCGGGGGTCCACCCCCGCCACCCCGTACCCGATGATGCGGCAGAGGGGTCGGAGCCCGTGGCTTTCGGCGTCCGATTCCAGCCCGAGCACCATGGCCGCGGCGCTGTCGACCACCGCGCTGGCGTTCCCGGCGGTGATGACCCCGCCCGATTCAAACGCGGGAGGCAGCTTCGCCATCGTCTCGAGCGACGGGTTCTCCAGGATGTGGGTGTCGTACTTCACCGTGAAGGCCGGACGCCCCCCCCCCTGGTTCACGGTCACCGGCTCGATCTCCTCGTCGAAGTGCCCGGCGTCGCGCGCTTTTTTGGCGTTCACGTGGGAGCGGTAGCCGAAGAGGTCGCATTCCTCGCGCGTGATCCCGTACCGCCGCCCCAGCTCCTCCCCGGTGTTGGCCATGGCCAGCTTGGCGCTCGGGTCGTAGAGGCACATCAGCAGCGCGTCCTGCAGATGGGTGCCCGCCGCGAGGGCCCGGGTGTCCACGGGACCGTACTTCTGGACCGCGTTACCCACCTTTTTGCCCCGGGCGTTGTAGAGCACGAAGGGGTACTGCATGCTCTCGCTCCCCCCCACCACGTAGAAGGGGCGCGCCTCGTCGTGCCGGAGCCCGGCGAGGATCATCTCCGAAGCCACGCTGATGGCCTCGGCCCCGCTTCCGCAGATGCGGGCCACGGTCAGGGCGGGCACGTCCTCGCCCAGCCCCCCGCGCCAGCGGGCGCCCTGCGCCCCGTAGATGGAGTCGCGGTGGCTGTGCGCCGCCATCCCCATGACCACGTGCCCGATGAGGCCCTTGTCGACGGGGGTGTGGGCGAGCGCCGCCTTGACCGCCATCCCGCCGAGCTGGGTCGTCGTGAAACGCGTGAACAGCCCCGGGGCCTTGTTGTTGTGCAGAATATCCGCTCTCGGCAGCCTGCGGCCGCCGTCGAGGACGACGATCGATTTTTCCTTCGCCATAGTCGCTTCCCCCCTACTCGTGTATGAAGGCGGCCGGGACACGCGGGCCGTTCGTTGTGAAGTTCTTGATGCCGATATCCGCATCGACCGTCGCCCGGGCATCGGCAAACGCCGCGGCCTCAACCCGGAGCCCCTCGTCAAGGGGGAGTGCGAGTCCCCGGGTCACCGCGTCCACCAGGATGGCGTCGATCCGGAGCGACCGGTGACCGAGGTCCACCTCCGGGATCGCTTCGGGGACGGAAACGGGGGCCGGGTCGACCGGCCGGAGCTTCACCTTTCCGGCGACATGCCCGCGGATGAGGTCCTTGGCCGCCCGGCAGGGGTCCGCGACCGGTTCCCCGTGCGCCCAGCCGATGGCACACGCCTCCGCGGCGTCCGCCACGCGCCCCGTGCGCATCAGTTCGAGCGCGCGCTCCACGCCGATGAGGCGCGGGAGGCGCTGCGTGGCGCCGTAGCCCGGCACGACCCCGAGGTTGACCTCGGGCTGGGCCAGGCGCACGTTCGGGCCGACGACCCTGCCGTGGCAGGCGAGGGCGAATTCCGCCCCGCCCCCCATCACCGGGCCGTCGAGTGCGGCGACCACCGGCTTGGACATCCCGGAGATCTTCTTGAGCACGGGATACGCCTTCAGGCAGATCCCCTCGGCCGCCTCGCGCGTCTCGAGCGAGGTGAACTGGTTGACGTCGGCCCCGGCAAGGGAGCCGTCGTAGCTCGTGAAGATGATTCCCGCGACGGCCGCGTCCGCCCCGAGCTCATCGATAGCGCTCCCGATCTCCTCGACCGTCCTCATGGTGAGCGCGTTCCGGGCCTCGGGCCGGAAGACCCGCACCACCCCGATATCCCCGTCGCGCTCCACCTTCACGTCGCGCCGGTAGGGGATCAGCGCCTTCCCCGCGACGCATGCGGGGACCGGGAAATCGGGGTATTTCCGCTTGAAGCCGAGGCAGAGTTCGGCGACCCGGTCCGCCCCCAGCCGGCTCCCGAGGTCCAGCATCCCCTCCGCGAACCCGAGCGACATGCGGATGAGCCAGTTGAGCTCGGTCGGTTCACACACCCCGTTCTCGGCCACGGCGTAGGATCTCCCCAGCAGGACCGCCAGCATGCGGTCGAGGACCTCCTTCTGCTGGGATTCCGTAAAGCGGGCGTCACCCGGAGCCTTGGGGTCGTGCCACGGCTGGTTCCCCTGCCGGATGAGCAGGGCCGGAGGCTCAAACCAGGGCGTGCCGGTTCTGGAATCGCGCATGAGCTCCTGGCAGTGCGCCACCAGGAGGTTGCCGCGGGTCAGGTCCATGACATTGAACGGGCCGCCGCCGCCGACGGCGTCGTTGACGATCCGGTCGACCTGGGCGGGGGTGGCGATCCCGTCCTCGACGATGCGCACCGCTTCGCTGATGTAGTTACAGAAGATGTCGTCCGCGGCGAAAGCCTCGACATCGGCCGTCAGGATCGGCACCTTCCCCAGGGACTTGAGCACCGATACCATCCGCTCGCTCAGGGCTGCGTCCCCGGAGGGCACGACCTCGATCGGCGTCGTGCGCCAGGCCGGGAAAAAGGGGTGGTTCACGAAACAGCGCTCCGGGCGGAGCGCCCCCGCCGCGATCCACGCCCTCGGGATCCCCGAAGTGGCGAAGCCGATCAGGCAGTCGGGCCCCACGATCTTCTCGAGGTTGGCCAGAATGGCCTTTTTCGTCTCGAGGTTTTCGGTGGCGGCCTCGAGGACATAGTCGCAGGTCGCCAGGTCCCCGATCTCCATGGTGGGGGTCAGCATGGCGCGGATCGCTTTTGCCGCCCCCGGGCTCATCTTGCCCCGCCCCAGGGCCTTCGAGACATACCCTTCGATGCGCCGGACTCCCGCGTCCAGGGCTTCCCGGTTGATGTCCAGGAGGAACACCGCCCCCCCCTCCCCCGCAGCCAGGGAAGAGAGGAACCCGTAAGCCAGGTCGGGCCCGATGGAGCCCGAACCGATCACTCCTACTCTCATTGTCAACTCCTTCCCTAAAAGGCGCCCCGAGTCTGCTTCCGTGACCTCAGACCGGCATATCCTCAGGCGCGGCTCGGCTCTCCTCGCCGCGCATCCCCAGGATAAACAACAAAATAGTCAACAGAATCGAGCGGTACGACGTGTCTGATAACGTGGCGTTGAAACCGGCGGGAAAAGGGACCCCCTCCCTGCCGTTCTATACCCGAAAATCCCGTTAAAACCGTGCGCACGATGCCAGGCGGTCGACAGGTAGAAACACCACAAACCTAATCTTTGCAACAACATGCCGCCATCGCCGCAGACCTTCAACCGTTGGTCAAAGCAGGTGGACACTGGACCCGTCCACTGCGGTCTACCTTCCATCAGGTGAAACCGCCTTGTCAAGCGAAAACCCGTAACCGCACGGAAACGCCCCGGGAAATAATTACGTTGACAGCCGAGAAGGCATTTTCTTAACATGAAACCAACTCTTATTGAGGTTTTAGGATGGCAAGGAAAGGTATTAAAAAGGACGCTCCTCTGGTATGCCCCCTGTCGGGCAAGGCGTGCATCAACTGCGCCCTCTATCGGGGGAGGCATTTCAACCTGTGCTTTCAGGATCACCACCGGGGGGACGACCAGAAGGGCACCGGTCCGCTGAAGAGCATGGGATTTCCGGCCGCCGCCCGCATCGTCAAGTGCGATCAGTGCGAGACCGGGTATTGGGTGTTAGACTCCTAGCCGCAAGTGTCGGGTTTCAAGGGCTCTCCTGTTCATGATCCGCACAGCCAGCCAGGAAATCCGCCCCTTCGGGGAGAACCCGGGGCTTGACGCAGTTTTGCATCCGGCAATGCCCGAACTGAGAACAAGGGCATTTTTTTCATCAGCTTAAGGGAATCCAGCAGCGAAACGGCTCCACTCCCGGGGAGGGGGTTTTTTGTCGATCAGCCCGGGACAGAGCCACGAAAGGTGCACCAATCGGGTGTCAGTGCCACAAGCGGGGCCGCAAGCCGGTTTTCTGTTCATAAAGGCGGCGCGTTTCCCCTTTCCGTCGGGGGCGGTTTCCTCAGCCCCCCCGGGGGGGGAACAAACTGAACAATCAAGGGGGTCCAAGCGGAAATGAAGACCATAACCACTGATTTCAACTATCTGGCAGCAAAAACGGCCGAGGAAGCGCTCGACCTGCTGTGCGAACACAAGGACGATGACTACAGGATCATCGCGGGCGGCCAGTCCCTGGCCACGGCGATGAAGCACCGGTTGATCGCGCCCGAATACATCCTCGATATCAAGGGGGTCTCGGATCTCGATTACATCCGGTTCGACGAACAGGAGGGACTGAAGATCGGGGCGCTGGCCACCCACCGGGCGGTCGAGAAATCGCCCATCGTGCGCGAAAAGTACGGGGTGCTGTGCGAAATGGAGGAGAATGTCGCCTCCGTCGAAACCCGGAACTGGGGCACCCTGATGGGCGACCTCTGCAACGCCGACCCGGCGGTGGACCCGGCCCCCCCCCTCATCGTGCTGGATGCGAAAATCACCGTCGCCAGCAAGGGGGAGGAGAGAAAGGTGCCCGCGGAGGAGTTCGCCGTGGACTTCTTCGAGACCACGGTCCAGCCCGGCGAGATGGCGACCGAAATCCGGGTCCCGCCCCTGCCGCCCAACAGCGGCGTCCATTTCATGAAATACTCCCAGATCCACGGGGATTACGCCCTGGCTTCCGCCGCGGTCCTCATCACCCTCGACGGCAGCAAAGAGCAATGTGTCAATGCCAGAATCGCCCTCGGCGGGGTGGGAACCACGCCCATCCGGGCCAAAAAAGCCGAAGAAACATTGAAAGGTAAGAAGATCACCGACGAGGTGCTGGCCGAGGCGGCCGCGGTCGCGAGCGAAGAAACCAGCCCTATCTCCGGGATCGAAGCGTCGGCGGAATACAAGAAAGATCTGGCGGGGACTTTGGTGAAACGAGTGGGGAAAGAAGCCCTGGAGAGAGCCCGGAGGGCCTGATCCTTTGACACATGGGAGAACGCTATGAAACAGCAGTTGAACATCGTCGTTAATGGAGAGCCGCATGAGCTCTTTATTGAACCGAAGACTCTTCTCGTCCAGGTCCTGAGGGAGCACTTGGGCCTCACGGGAACCCATCAGGCCTGCGACAGCAGTTCCTGCGCGGCCTGCACCGTCGTCGTCGACGGGATGGCGGTCAAATCCTGTTCCATCCTGGCCCTGCAGGTCAACGGCAGGGAGGTTACGACCGTCGAAGGACTGGCGCAGGGGAAAAACCTGCATCCCATCCAGCAGGCCTTCATCGACAACTGGGCCTTCCAGTGCGGGTTCTGCACCTCCGGCCAGATCATGGCCACCAAGGCGCTGCTCGACGAGAATGCCGATCCGACGAGAGAGGAGATCCAGGCGCAACTGGACGGACACCTCTGCCGCTGCACCGGGTACAACATGATCAACGAGGCCGTGCGCGACGCGGCCAAGAGGCTCAAGGCACGGAAGGATCTGGAGTCGCAGAAGTGGCTGCAGACGGCAAAGTCAGGGAAGGGGGCGAAATGAAAGAATTTTCCATCATAGGCAAACCGACACCAAACGTTGACGGCCCGGCGAAGGTTACGGGGGAGGCCCAGTACACCATCGATATGACCCTGCCCCACATGCTATACGGCAAACTCCTCCGGAGCCCCTACCCGCACGCCAAGATCCTCAGCATCGACACGAGCGAAGCGGAAAAGCTGCAGGGGGTGAAAGCCGTCATCACCGGAAAGGACACCCCCGGGGGCAAATGGGGACTCTGGCGACGCTTCCGCGAGCTTTCCGACCAGCAGGCGCTGGCCACCGACAAGGTGCGCTTCATCGGGGACCCGGTGGCGGCCGTAGCCGCGACCTCGGAGGAGATCGCCGAGAAGGCGCTCGACCTGATCGAGGTCGATTACGAACCTCTGCCCGCCGTCTTCGATCCGATCGAGGCGATCAAGGACGACGCCCCGATGGTGCACGAGGATTTCCCGAGCAACATCAACGCGACGCGCCACATCGAGTGGGGCGACGTGGATGACGCCTTCGCCAAGGCGGACTATGTCCGCGAGGACAGGTTCGTGCTCGAGGCGGCCCACCCCTGCGCGATGGAGGTGCACAGCTCCCTGGCCAGCTACGACAAGGGAACCGGCCGCCTGACCATCTGGACCTCCACCGGGTCCCCCTACTTCGTCCAGCAGAACCTGGCGGAAGCGCTGAAGATGCGGGAGGGCGACATCCGCGTCATCAAGCCCCATGTCGGCGGTCATTACGGCGGCAAGAACTCCACCATGCCCGATGCCGTGAACGCGGCCATCCTTTCCATGAAGACCGGGCGCCCGGTGAAGGTCGTCTTCAACCGGGACGAGGAATTCACCACCACCGAGCACCGCACCGCCCAGCACATGGCCCTGAAGCTGGGCATGAAGAAGAACGGCGAAATCGTCGCCTTCGAAGTCAAGGCGATGACCAACGGGGGGGCCTATACCGGGCTGGGGGCCACGACCCTCTACCTGACCGGCACCTTCATCACCATGCCCTACAAGATCCCCAACTACCGGTACGACGGGGTCCGGACCTACACCAACATCGTCTGGGGCACCTCGATCCGGGGTTTCGGCGCCGTTCCGGGAAAGTACTGCTCGGAAACCCAGCTCGACCGGGCGGCCAAGGACCTCGGGGTCGACCCGCTGGAGATCCGCCGCATCAACGCGGTGGCCCCCGGCTACACGGCTCCCGGGCAATACACCTTCGAGAGCTGCGGCATCCAGCCCTGCATCGAGAAGATGGCGGTGCGGGTCAAGGAGAAGTGGCCCGCCATCGAGAAGGATGAGGGGATCGGGTACTGCGGGTTCGCCTACATGTCCGGCGGCATCTTCAACTGGATCGACACGCCCTACGCTTACTCCTCGGCCCACATCAAGGTCAACTGGGACGGGACGGTCGACCTCTACAGCCAGGCGGCCGATGTCGGCCAGGGGCACAACACCGTGGCCGCCATGATCTGCGCCGAAGAGCTGGGGATCGGGATCGAGGATATCCGCCTTCACATGGGGGATACGGCCCACGCCTACACCGATCTCGGCGCCTGGGGGAGCCGCGAAACCCTGATGAACGGCAACGCCATCAAGGACGCCGCCTCCCAGGTGAAACAGAAGCTGATCGACATCGCCAGGCTGAAACTGGGGGAGAACATCGCCTACGACCTCGTGGCCAGGAACAAGAGAATCTTCCTGGAACTGCGCCCGGAACGGGGCCTCTCCTACTACGACCTGGTCAAGGACGCGATCCGGCAGAACGACGGCGTTCCGCTGACGGGCACCGGCCACTACACCCCCCACAACAAGGGGATGATCTCCCCCGCCTACGGCATGGGGATCATGGCGATCAAGGCGAAGGTGGACCGGGAAACCGGGCACGTCACCGCCAGGGACGTCCTCGTGGTGCACGATTCCGGCCAGATCATCAACCCGCTGGGCGCCCGGGGCCAGGTGGAAGGATCGATCCACATGGGGCTCGGGTACGGCCTGTGCGAGGAGATGCCCATGGACCAGGGGATGCTGCTCAACCCCGAATTCGTGGACTACAAGATCCTGCGGACCCGCGACATGCCGGAGATCGAAATCCTGGATGTCCCCACCTACGAACCGAACGGCCCGTTCGGGGCCAAGGAAGCGGCCGAGGCGACGATCGCGCCGACCGCGCCGGCACTGGCCAACGCGGTATACCAGGCCTGCGGGGCGGAATTCTTCAGCAACGTCCTGAAACCGGAGAAGGTGCTCAAGGCGATCCGTGCGCAAGAGGCCAAAAACAACGCCGCTTCCCAAGCGAAAGAGTAAGGAGGAGATTCATTATGCCAAACTATCGTTGCCCGATGTGCCGCAAAATCTGTGCCGAGCACCTGGACCTGGCCCGGCACTACCTGGGACAGACCGACAAGAAGCACAAGGAGTGGCTGAAGACCCAGGGGCTGTCCTACGCGGCCCTCATCAAGGCCCAGGTCACCGAATTCGGGAACAAGGGATACGAGGCCCTCGCCGAGGTGCTCAAGAAAGAAGCCACCGTCATCGACGAGATATAGGGCCCGGAGATCCAGGCCCGGGGGGCGAAGCGTCCCCCGGGCCGTTGCCACTCAGAGAGAAAGGAGTCTTGAATGCTGATAGAAGGACAGTTCTCGTTGCAGGCGCCCATCCAGAAAGTATGGGATTCGCTGCTGGACCCGAAAACGCTCGGTTACTGCGTTCCCGGCACGGAGAAGATGGAGGCCCTCGACGCGGAAACGTACGAAAGCGTCGTGGCGCAGAGGGTGGGGCCCTTCAAGGTCAAGTTGAAATTCACGACCAAACTGACCGAGGTGCGCCCCCCCAACTACATCAAGGCGGTCGGCAGGGGGGCCGACGTGACCAAGCTGGGGAATTTCTCGACCGAAATCGAGGTGAACCTCAAGGAGACCTCCCCCGACAACGTGGATGTTTCCTACACGGCCAATGTGGCCCTGGTCGGGCGCCTGGCCACCTTCGGCGAAAGGATCATGCGGGCCAAGGCGAAGGAAGTGGGGGACCAGTTCACCGAGAATCTCCGGGAGAAGCTCAAAGCCTAGCCGGATTCTGAAGACAGCGGTTTCGTCCGCCGGCCCCATCACTCCCGGGTGATGGGGTCGATCTGTTCCGGCGGGTCGAAACAGGAGCAGCTGATCAGCTGACCGCCGCACCTCGGGCAGACCTCCTGATCGCAGTTGGCGTGATGCCGTCCACCGGGCGCCACATTGCAGTCGGGGCAGCGGAACCAGCCGGGGAAATGAAGGCTCCGCGGATCATAGGGAACGCCGGGGAGGACCTGCCCGTCGGGATATTCTATGGACAGGTTCCCCTCGCACGTCATGACCTCCGCATCCGAAGTTTCTTTGCGGCATCTGCTGCAGATTCCCATCGAGCCGTCTCCTTGGACCGTTCCGGCGCCGGGCGGCAGGCGCCCCGCCGGACCGGACTCTCATTGATTCATTCCATCAGGAACATTATGGGCATCGCCAATTATACCAACCTCAGCGAACTCATGAACCGCCGGCTGAAAACCGGGACGGCCGTATCCATCGCCGAGCTGGTAACCGAGGCCATGGCAGGGGGCCTCATCCTCGCTTCGGAAGGAACCCTGGCCGACCGCGCGGAACTGGAAAACGGCTTCATCGACCTGGTGGACGTCCTCCGCCGGAACGGGGCGATCCGGCCCGAACCGGCGGATGCATCCGAGGAGGCCCTGGTCGGGCTCTACCTCTCCGGGAAGCTGGCCGAGAACGGCTACGGCGGACCGGACGGCGACCGTTTCCTGGAAATCCGGTGGCGCGCCCTGACCGAGGACCTCCCGGTCATCGTGAACCTGTAGCCACCCCCTCACTCCGGCCCGCAGGCGAGGCAGAGGAAGACCGGCTTGCCCGCCTTCTGCGAGTAGCGGGGGCGGCACTGGTCGGTGTTGTACAGGGCCGCGACCTCCACCTGCCGCGGCCCCTGCCCCGGGTCGGGGATCGGCACCATGCGGTAGCGCCCGTTGTCGATGGCCGTCATCAGCCCCGATTCCCCCTTCTCGACGCTCTCGACCGCCATGTGGGCGAAGGTCACCGCCACCATCTTGTCTATGAAATCGGCCTCCCCGCTGCGCAGGTCGTAGGTCAGGTCGCTGATCACGATTTCCAGCCCGGTCCGGTTGCGGATCTCCACGCCCAGGGCCTCGGCGACATTGGCCTTCTTGCGATGCCCGTAGGCGTCGGGCTCCCCGTATTCACGCATTTCGTACCCCGACCAGGTGCACCCCTCGGAAAGGACCACGAGGGCGTAATTGCTGGGGTTCTCCCGCCGGTCCTTCATCAGGAGACCCATCATCCGCTCCAGGTCGAACCGGTGTTCGGGGATGCCGCACCGGATACCGGTCACGTAGGCGGTGTAGAGCGCCGTGTACCCCGCGTCGCGCCCGAAGATCCTGAAGATGCCGATCCGCTCGTGCGACCCGATCGTGGACCGCTGCCGCTGGATGGAGTCCACCGCCCGGGTGATGGCCGTGGAGAACCCGATGCAGTACTCGGTGTTGCGGACATCGTTGTCCATCGTCTTGGGGATGGCGACGACGCGCACCCCCTCCTGGTGGAGCACGGACGCGTAGCTCAGCGTGTCGTCCCCCCCGATCGCGACCAGGGCGTCCATCCCGAGGTGCTCGAGGTTGCGCAGCACCCGCTCGGTCAGGTCCCAGGTCGTGGCGCCCGAGGACTCCTCGCTGGGGAAATACCCCGCGTCCAGGTGCTCGGGGACCGCCTTCATCCTCTTCGGGTTGGTCCGGCTGGTGTGCAGGAAGGTCCCCCCCGTCCGGTCGATGGTCCGGGTGTTGTTCCGGTCGAGGGGGAGGATGTAGCGGGCGCGGCTTCCCGGGTCCTCCAGGTTCACGTGGGTCAGCCCCTCCCATCCGCGGCGGATCCCTATGACCTCGTACCCCTTGTCGACCCCCGCTTCCACAATCCCCTTGATGGCCGAGTTCAGTCCCGGGACATCCCCTCCGCCGGTCAGAACCCCGATGCGCATTCTCCCCATGTCCCCTCCTCACCCTGACGATCGATCCGGTACCTGCCGATTATACCCGAAAAAGGAAACATTATGCCGCATCCGGCGGAAAATGACACCCGCCGCGGGTCCGGGACCCAGGAAATTTGTTTTTGTATTCCGCGCGCCCTTTTGGGTACAATGGGCCGGGAATTCGCGCATCGTTTTTCACAATGCAGCCCGAATCAACGGGCGCCCGGGCGGGCAGTGGAGAAGACCATGGCGGAAGATTCTTATGAGGCCCCAGGCGACGCGATCGTGGGACCGATCATTCTTCTGACCCCCATCGGCCAGAAATACCTCGACCAGACCAGGCCCTGGGCCCGGTTCCTCTCCATCTTCTGTTTTGCGGGAGCGTGCCTCTCGGCGCTCGCGGGCCTGGCCCTGATCGCCATCGGCCTCCTCGGACACATCCCGGAGTCGCAGGGGCTCCATCCCATGTTCGGCCGGGCATTCGGCGTGGTGTCCGGCCTCCTGTACATCCTGGTCGGGGCGCTCTACGTCCCGGCGGGGATTTTCCTCTTCCGGTATGGCGGGGCCCTGCGTTCGCTCGCGGACCACGGAACGACCGAAATCCTTGAAAACGCCCTGAAACAGCAGCGGTCCTTCTGGCGCTACGCGGGGATCCTGGCCCTCATCGGCGTCCTGGTCGTCGTCTTCGCCTTTTTCGCGGCCCTGTTCCTGGCCCTGTTCGCCCGCTACTCCCAATGACCGTCAGCCTGCCCGGATACCTGCTCCTCCTCGCCGTCGGCGTGCTCCTGCCGCTGCGCAGCTGGCTCTCCCTGCGCAAGAACCCCCTCGGCGCGCCGATCGAAGTCCCCAAGGCGAAAAGATACCGGGTCGGCATCTCCCTCACCCTCCTGCAGGCGGCCTTCGCCCTCTGGGTGGCGCTGGACAACCGCCTGCAGCCGCTCTTCGGCTCCTTCCGCCTCGACGCGGCCACCGTGCTGGGCACCCTGGCCCTGCTGGCCCTCTCGCTGGGGCTCCTGCGGTGGATGGTGCGGCACCGGTCGGCCGGCTGGAGGATGCGGTTCTACTCCATCCTGCCCGAAACGGCCCGGCAGCGGGTCGTCTGGGTCTTCATCTGCATGATCGTGGCCGTGGCGGAGGAGGTGCTGTACCGGGCCGTTCTCTGGGGCCTTCTCCAGCGGCTGACGGGAGACTACTGGATCTCGGCCGTTCTCGCTTCCCTCGTGTTCGCCCTCAACCACCTCGTGCAGGGGTGGATCAGCACCGGCACGATCTTCGTCATCGGGTTCGGCTTCCATCTCCTGGTCCATGTCTCGGGAGGGCTGTACGCCGCCGTCGCCGCCCACTTCATCTACGACCTGTCGGCCGGCCTCTGCTACAGCGGCGCCGCCCGGAAGGAATCACGCTCCGCCCGATCGATGGAAACCGCTCCGCAGGCCGCCCCCTGACCCCGTCCGCCCCGGGAGGCTAACCCCGTGCCAGCCCCTCCTGCGCCCGGCACAGCGGGTGACGGCGCACGAGCGGGTTGAAATCGGCGAGCACGATCGGGGCGAAACCGGGGTGGATGTCATCGATCGTGATCGCTGCGGGATCGAGCGTCCGCGGGATCCAGGCCCCGGCCAGGTGCAGGTGCGCGGGAGCCCCGGCCCCTTTCGACCGGCCCACCCGCCCGACCACCCGCTCTTCATCCACCCGGCCCGGCCGGGCCTCCCCGGCATCGAGGTGGCTCAGCAGGGTATGAAAGACCTCCCCGTTTTCCCGCACGCTGTCGGGGTGGCGCACCACGACCGTCGTCCCCAGGAAGTCGTCGAGGAAGGCGATCGTCTCCCCTTCCGCCAGGGGGTGGACCGGGAGCCCCTCCGGGATCGGACGCAGCCCGGAGCCGGTGTCCCCTTCGGCGAAATCGATCCCCTCGTGCGCCGTCCGGCGCCGCGAACACTCCCCCCACCACTCGGCGCATTCTCCAAAAAGCATTCCCCGCCGGAAATGCCAGGAGCGCACCCCCGCTTCGGCCGCGAGCCGTTCGACCCATCGCGCGAATCGGGGAACCATGGTCTCGGGCAGCCGGGCCCTCGAGGCCCGGGCGCGGCGCCAGGCATCGAAACCGATCCAGGCGCCCCCTTCGGCCGCATCCTTCACTTCCACCCGGGAGAAGACCGGCAGCTCATCCCGCGCCCCGGGACGGCTTCCGCGCCAGACCGGGACCCGGAGCTCGATCCCGCTCCCGCCCCCCGGGTCGGGCCCCGCCACCGTGCCGCCCGGCACCGCGTAACCGCCATCCCGCAGGATGCCGTCCCACTCCCCGCGCGAGGGCCGAAACCGGACATATCTCCCGGAAACGGGGACCGGCATCCCTTCGGTTTCCTCCAGCCGCCGGCGCGCGACATCGACGAAATACCCGAGGTCGAACGTCCCCCCGTCAAACAGCACGGACTCGGCCTCGTAGCGCCGGTTGGGCTTCCGGACATAGACGATCACCCCCCCATCAGGAACCGCTTCGGGAGCCCCGAGGATCGGGTATCCGCGTCCCGCGGGGATCGACACTGCCGCCGCTCCGGCGGGGAGGGTGGCCAGCAGCGCCAGCCCCTCGGCAGGGAGTATCTGGTAAAGGCGAGCAGGAAGCTCCGCCCCGGGCCGCCCCCCGGCCCTCACCTTCAGGGCAACCATGTCCCTCGAGGAAATGCGCAGCGTGGCGACCATGTCGCCCCCTTTCTCGGGGCGATTATTCCACAAATGAACGGTGATGTGAAATATCCCGGTCCCGCCGGAAACATTATCCCCGGAACCGGGCACACAGAGGCCCGGACCCGGGGTGTCGAAAAAATGAAGAGTGCGCGATCGGGGGGTTCGGCCATGGCACAAGGAGCGCCGCGGATGCGGCGCCTCCTGGCGGGGTCGATCCTGGCTGCGGGCATCATCGCCGCCGGATACCTGCTCCAGGGCGAGATCCGGTCGGCCGTCCGCCGTCCCCCGGTGCGCCTCGACCGGCCCCTCCCTCCCCTGGTCGTCGACCGGGGCGGGACGGACGTGGAGATGGCGGACATCATCCGGGGAAAACGCTCGGTGATCGTGTTTCATTCCCCATCCTGCCGCGTGTGCCGGGAGATGATGCCCGCGCTCGACCCGCTTCCCCCGGGACTCCGGCTGGTCCTCGTCCGAAGCGGGAAAGAGGAAGCGCGCGCCGCTGACGGCGCCCCCTGGGGCCTGGACGCCTGCTGGGACCGCCATGGCGATTTTGCACGCGCCTTCGTCGCTCTGCCGACCCTTCTCTTCGTGGACGAGAGGGGGGTCCTGGTAAGCGGGATCACGGGACGGCGCAGCCGGGAGTTCGTGCGCGCGAGGCTCGAGCGCTTCGCGTCGGGCGCAGCGCCCCCTGAGAAGGGGCGGCGCCCGTGAAAACGGTGAGCGCGAAAAAACGCTGTTCGGCCTGTATCGCGCTTGCGGCGCTTGCGGCGGTCGCGGGCCTGCCGGCGGCCTCGTCCCGTCTCCTCGGGCGGCCCGACCTCGTGAAGCGGGTGCGGGCCTGGAGCGCGGGGGCGACCCTGGTGGCCGCCGACGCCGCGGTGATGCAGACGCGGCGCAACGACTGCGGGCCGGCGGCCCTGAAGATGGTGCTCGACGCCCACGGCATCGAGCGCCCCCTCCCGGCGCTCTCGGCGGAGGCAGGGCTCACCGGACGGGGCACCTCCCTCGGCCGCCTGCGGGCGGCCGCCGCCGGGAGCGGCCTTCCCGGCCGCTCCTGGGTCCTGGCACCGGAGGACCTTGCGGATGTCCCGCTCCCTGCGATCGCCTATGTCCGCAGAAGCCATTTTGTAGTCATCCGGCGCTTTTCGGCGCCGCAGGTTCTGGAGGTGGACGACCCGGCGTTGGGCAGATTACGTTGGCCGGTTCACGCATTCCGCAGGATCTGGTCCGGGGAAACCCTCATCTTCGATCCGGCCTGGGCTCCCGCCCCGCACAGGGGAGCGGAGACAATGAAAACCGTTCATGTTCGGCCCGACGGGCTGATGAAAGGAAAGAATCCATGAAATGGAAACAGGTCACGACCGCGCTTCTGCTGACCCTGCTGCTGGCCCTGAGCGCCGGCGGCGTCCCGGCCGATCTCCCGGCCGGGCAGCTCGGCCCGGGGGACGAGGAGGCGGCCCTGGGCGGCGGCTGCGGAGAACGCTGGGGATTGTTCGGCGCCCTGTTGCTCGGGGCGGCGACCCCCTGCGGCGTCATCTGCGGCGTGGCGGCATGGTACATGCTGCCGACACTTGAAAACTGCTGAGGGGGGGGAGCCATGAGAACCCTCTCTCCCGCCCGGGACCGTGAACTCTGGAAGATCGTCCTCCGCCTGGGCGGCGTCGCCGCCGCCCTCTGGGCCCTGTACGACCTGGCCGGGCACCATCTTCACCCCTAATCGCTAAAACTGCAGGAGGACCCGAAATGGAAAGGAAACAGGTATCCGTGCTCTTGATCGTCGTACTCTGCCTGACCGCGACCCTGGCCCAGGGCCTCGGCCCCGTTGGGCCTGGAGACATGGCGGCCGACGCCGCCGTGGGAGGCCTGACGGTGTGCAACGGCTTTCTCGACGGATTCGCCGTCGGCATGGGCATCGCCACCCTGGCGGGCTGTGTCTGGTGCGCCGGAGTGGGCATCGCCGCGAAGGTCATAGACGTCATGGCCTGCTGATCACGTACGAACTCCCGCTCCCGGCCCGGGACCCCCGACGGTCCCGGGCCGGGAGCGGGAAGGCCGGACGCACCGCGCGGGCGGCCGGCCCGGAGGACATCGGACCATGCATGGGATGACTCTGCTGTTGCTCAAGGAGAGGGGGCGCCGGCTGCGGCATGGCCGCGGCTGGATGGGCTGGCTGAGCGCGGGGTCCGCCCTCGGCCTGCTCGCCTGGAGCGCCGGCGCGCTCCTCCCGCTGCGCCCCCTCCCCCCCGCACGCTGGGAGGAGCTGACCGCGGCGGCCTGGACTTCGTGGCTTCTTCTCGGGGCCGTGACCGGCCGCGATTTTTCCTGGCGCGTCGGCCGGGACCGCCTGCGCGTCTTCCCCGCCCGCCGCTTCGGCGACCTCTATGTCCATACCTTCGCGCTCGGCTTTCTGAGCCTCCCCATCCTCGCCGGCCTCGGCCTGGCCCTGCGGCGGACCGCGCGCGCGCCCAACCCCGCCCTGGCCGCGGCGACGGCGGCGGCGGGGTACCTGCTGTTCGTCGCCTCGGTCCGCCTGGGGGCGTCGCTCCTGCGCAACACCACCGGTCGCTTCGGCGCCCTGCGGCACGGGGAACGGGCGGCCGCCGCCGTCACCCTGTCCCTCGCGGCCGCGGCCATCCTCGGAGAACACCTGGCGCCCGGGTCCTTTCCGCCCCACCCGGGGCGCCTGTTCGGCCGGACCCTCGCCTCCCCCGATTCCGTCCTCCCGCCGGCGCTGATGCTTGTCTGGGTCGCGCTGCTGGGAGGTGCGGATTTCCTGGTCGAGCGCCGGCTGCACTACAGCGCCCTCCCCCGCGCCCATGCCGCCGGGGAGCGCGCGCCGCTCCCCCACCCGGCCTGGCCCGGGCCGCTCTTCTGGATCGGAGTCTCCGGCTGGCTCCGCTACCGGGGCGCCCTGATGCTGGCCGCCTGGGGGGGCGGTTTCAGCTTCTGCTGGACCTGGTTCACCGGGTCGCTGGATGCGGGCTACTTCTTCTCCTTCACCTTCCTCAACCTCTTTTTCCACTCCTACCTCCGGGCAAATCTCTTCGGGATCGACCGCGACGGCGCCTGGATCCACTACCGCTTCCCGGTTGGGGCGGAGCGGGCGCTCGGCGCCCGGAGCCTGAGTCTCGACTTCCTCCAGGGGGGGATGATCGCCTGCCTCTTCGCGGCCGGGGCGCTGAAGGGGGGCGCGGGGATAGGGCCGTCGGACTGGGTCCGGATTCTGAGCTACGCGCTATCGGGCATCCTCTTCGGCGAGATCTGCGGCTGGTATTTCACGGTCCGCCGTCCCGAATCGATCGACCGGACTTCCCAGTTCGACGGGGGGGCCACGATCGGGGCGTTGGTGGTAGGGTTGCTTCAGCTCGGTTTCCTGCTCCTCTTTCTCGCGGCTTCCTCCCTGGCCGCGCGGGCCCTTCCCCCTCTTCCCGGCGCGGCGATCTGGGCGGCGCCGCCGCTCGGCCTGGCCGCCGTGCGCGCCGCCCTCCTCAGGGGCTGGGTCCGCCGCGCCCTGGCGGGGGACGTCGATAACTTTCTGAAAAGACTCGCATGGTTCTGACTATGGACATGATCGTGAAGACCGTCGACCTCGGCAAGACCTACGGGAAAACGCAAGCCCTGGGGAGGCTCACGCTGGACATCCGCAGAGGGGAGATCTACGGCCTGATCGGTCCCAACGGAGCGGGCAAGACGACGACGCTCGCCCTCCTGGCGGGCCTCGTCCGCCCCTCCTCGGGGAGGGCGTGGATCGGCGGGGTGGAAGTCCTGCCCGGGGACGGCAGGACGGCGGCGCTGACGGGCTTCGCCTCGCCCCAGTTCCCGCTGCTCGACTACCTGACCGGGCGCGAGATCCTGACCGCCTGCGGGCGGCTGCACCGGCTGGACCGTTCCGAAGTCGCCCGGCGCACCGGCGAACTCCTGGAGATGCTGGAGATCGACGCCGCCGCGGACCGGTACATCGGCCGGTATTCGCTCGGAATGAAGCAGAAGATCGCCCTCGGCTGCGCCCTGATCCACGCCCCGGAGGTCTGCCTGTTGGATGAGCCCTTCCTGGGCCTCGACCCGGCGGCCGTCTTCCGCCTGCTCGGCCTGTTCCGGCGCATGGCTTCCGGCGGGCGCACCCTCATCCTGTCGTCCCACGACATGGGGCGCATGGAGCGGCTGTGCGACCGGGTGGGGATCCTCCACCAGGGTCTGCTGCAGCGCGAAATCGGACTCGCCCCCGCCGGTGCGGGGAGAGTGCCCCCTCCCCCCCCGGAACTGGAATCGGCGCTGTGGGAAGTCGCGGGGGGGCCGGGGGAGCGGGAACTCTCCTGGATCTGATTCCGCGCCGAGGGTCCGATTCGATCCCCGAAACCAACCCAGGAGGAGAACCGATCATGCCCGAAACACCGACTGGACCCGGGACCCGATCCTGCTGGTCCATTTTCGCGCACCCGCTCGACACCCTGGACTCCCTCCGGCACCGTCCCCGGTGGCTCCTCCCCCTTCTGGCCGCGGCGGCGGCCGCGGCGGCCTCGAACCTTTACGTCCTGCGGCGGGTCGGGCTGATGCGCCTCGTCGACTCCGCCGCGGCCGGCGGCTCCCTTCTCGATGCCGAGGGGCTGCGGGAAAGCGTGCTCGAGCACCAGGCCCGGATCCTTGCCTTCCAGGCGGCAACGGCCTTCGCCGGCCCGTTCCTGACCGCCTTCAGCACGGCCGCGGTCTTCTGGCTGATCCTGGTTCTTTTCGGGCGCGACATCCCGTGGAAAAGGGTCCTGGCCGTGGTGGCGCACGTCTGGCTGCTGACGGTCGGGATCCGGGAGGGGATGAAGGCGTTGGCGATCACCTGGATCGCGGACACGGGCCGGTTCGACATCGGCAATCCCCTGGCGACCAACCCGGCGTTCTTCTTCCGCGCCTCCTCGCCGGCGGTGCAGAAAACGCTCTCCTCCCTGGACGCCATCACCTTTCTGGGACTGGCGCTGCTGGTCGCGGGACTGGTCCGGGTCTGCCCCGGCCTGCCGAGGGCCCATGCGGCCCTGGCCGTGATCCTTCCCTGGGTGATCTACGTGGGGGGGATGGTGATCGCGCCCGCCTATATGCGCTAAGGGCGGCCTTTCGGGCCGCCCTTATGAAGGGTTCGAGGTGACAACTGTGTGACGCAGGAATCTATCTTGGTCGCGCTTACTCATGCTTCTACGCCCTCATCGTCCGCGGGTTCCAAAACTTTGCTGAAAAACCCGCGCCCGGCCTTTCTGGGCCGCCCTCCCTTGCAATGACGCCTGCTTTATATTATCTCTTGATGATTTAGCGGGATACGGACCATCTCTTCCCGGAGCAGGCGGATAGCGGAGCCATGAACCTGTCGAAAATCCTTGTATTCATCGTCTTCTGGGCGCTTCTGCCCCCCCGGGTCGCGCCGGCCGGATCGGCCGTCCTCGAGGGAATGGTCACCCTCGGGCAGAACGGCCGGCCGATTCCCTCGGCCTCCGTGACCCTCATCCAACTCGGCCGGACCGCGATGACGGATGCCGGGGGGCGCTACCGCTTCTCCGACCTCCCCCCGGGCGAATACGATGTCGTGAGCCACATGCACGCGTTGACAGGGCAGGTGAAAAAGATCCGCGTCGAGGCGGGGGAGAGCGCGCGGGCTGATTTCGCCCTCGTCCTTTCCCCGGTGCGGCACGAGGTCACGGTGACGGCGACGGGGAGGGAGGAGACCGCCTTCGACGCCCTTCAGTCGGTCACGACGGTTCATTCCCTGCGCCTGGCCGAGCAGGGGGCTTTCGGCCTGGGGGACACGATCGCGGGGGAACCGGGCGTCCACAAGCGCAGTTTCGGCCCGGGCAGCTCGCGTCCCGTCGTGCGCGGGTTCGACGGCGACCGGGTCCTGGTCCTGAACGACGGCCTCCCGACCGGGACCCTTTCCTCGCAGTCGGGCGAACACGCCGAACCGGTGGATGCGCCGAACCTGGACCGGGTCGAGGTGGTCAAGGGCCCCTCCACCCTCCTTTACGGAAGCAACGCCATTGGAGGGGTGGTGAACATGGTGACGGCCCACCACCTGCTCCACGAGCACCCCCACCCCGGGTTCCGGGGCCACCTGACGGCGTCGGGCGCCGGGAACTCCCACGCCGCCGCCGGGCACGCCGGGGCCGAGTACGGCCACGGAAACTGGCTGGTCTGGGGGAACGGTTCACGTCAGGTCGCGGGCGATTACGAAAGCCCCGAGGGGAGGGTGGACAATTCCAGGACCCGCGCGAGTGCGGGGAGCGCCGGTCTGGGGTGGTATTCCGACGGCCCCTTCTTCAACCTGAGTTACGCCTCCAACCGGGGGCGCCTCGGGATCCCCTATGCGGGGATCTTCCATCATCACCACGAAGAGGGGGAGGAAGCAGAGGGGGAGGAGGAGGTGCTCCCCCATCTGGAGGGGGACGTCCCCGAAGTGGATGAAACCTTCTCCTGGCACAACGTCCGTATGAACGCGGGGACCCGCCTCCGGGGATCCTTCCTGGAGGAGGTCAAGGTCGCCGCCGGCCTGAGCCGCTGGAAGCACAAGGAACTGGAAGGTGGAAGCGTGGCCACCTCCTTCGACAACAGGCTGTTCAACCTCCGCGCCGCCTTCACCCAGCGCCGCGCGGGGCGCATGGAAGGAACCTCGGGGCTGCAGTTCTCCCACCGTGACTACCGGGCGGAGGGGGAGGAGGCGCTCTCCCCCCCCGCCAGGGGGACGACCTTTGCCCTCTTCACCCTGCAGGAGATGGATCTCGGCGCCGCCCGGCTGCAGTTCGGCGGCAGGATGGAGCACACCGGTTATTCCCCCTCCGGGCTTGCGGGCCGGTCCTTCACCGGCTTTTCGGGAGCCGCCGGCATCCGCCTGCCCCTGGGCGAAAACGTGGCCGCCGTGGCGCACTACACCCATTCCTTCAGGGCGCCCGCGATCGAGGAGCTCTACAACCACGGCCCCCACATCGGCAACCTCGCCTATGAAACCGGGGACATGAACCTGAAGCGGGAGCGATCCGACGGGATCGACCTGTCGCTGAGGCGCGAAAGTCCCCGGCTGGAGCTCCGCGCCGATTTCTACTACTACCGCCTCGGCGATTTCGTCTATCTCGATTTCACCGGCAACCGGGTCCACGGGCTGCGGGAGGCTCGGTTCGCCCAGCAGGACGCCCGTTTCATCGGGGGTGAAGCGGCGCTTGGCGCGGCGCTGCGGCGGGGGGTATGGCTGACGGGCGCCCTCGACGTCGTCGAGGCAGGGCTGGCAGGCTCCGGCGCCCCGCTCCCCCGGATCCCCCCGCTCCGGGGGAAGCTGGGCATCGACGCGCGCTGGCGCGCCCTCGCCTTCAAACCCGAAATCGTCATGGCGGCCGCCCAGGAGCGCCTCGCCCCGGGCGAGACCCGCACGGCGGGCCACACGGTCGTCAACCTGGCGGGATCGTTCACGCTGGTGCGGTCCCGCCGGATGCACATCCTGTCGCTCACCGTCTCCAACGCGGCCGACCGTCTCTACCGCAACCACCTTTCCTTCATCAAGGACCTCGCACCCGAAATGGGGCGCAGCGTGAAGGCCACCTACACCCTGCGCTTTTTCTGAACCGGCCGGCGGGTCAGAAATCGTCGAACGACTCCATCCCTTCGGCCCGCGCCATCTTCCGCTGCGAGAAATTGATGACCCAGGAGGCGATGTTGCGCGCGGTGACGGGCGGGGGGAGGCGGCGCAGCATCGAGCCGTAGGTGTAAAACCTGACGTACATGTCCCGAACCCCCTGCTCCAGCCCCTCGGGGGTGAAATGCTTCGGCCGGATCAGGCACCGGTCCCCCGGCCACCGCCCCAGGGCGTCGACATCCAGGATGCGCCCTTCCTCGAGCATGCGGTCGTAAAGGGGGGTCCCCTTGTCAGGGGTCAGGATGTTGAAGTAGGCGGCCGGGACCTTGTGGTCCATCAGAAAACGGAGCGTGGCGTCGAATACGGCCTCCGTTTCGGTGTCCCAGCCGAAGATGAAATTGAGCGAATAGCTGATGCCCCGCCTGCGCAGGCCTTCCAGGATCCGCTCGTACTCCTCTACCTTGTTTGCCTTCTTGTTCATCGAGGCGAGCGTTTCCGGGTCGATGCTCTCCATCCCGATATTCAGGTGCAGCAGCCCGCTCCGCCGGGCCAGGTCCATGAAGGCGTCGTTTCGGCAAAGGTGGGCGCTCCAGAGGGCGGACCAGCGGAGCTTCAGGGGGATGAGGGCCTCCATCAGCTCCATCGCGTGGGGCAAATCGCCGGCGAAGTTGCTGTCGGCGAAGAGGATGTCCTTCGACCGCGTGTGGCGGATCTCCTCGACGACCTCGCCGGCGGGCCGGGTGCGGTAGCGCTCCCCAAGGTACATCCGCTCGGAACAGAACTCGCACCGGAAGGGGCATCCCCGGGAGGACTGCACCGAATAGGTCTTGAGCAGGTCGTAGCGCTTGAGGTCGATCAGTTCGTAGCGCGGGAGCGGCAGACGGGCAAGGTCGTGGTAGGACTCGGCGCGGTAGACCCGCCCGAGAGTCCCGGCCGCGGCGTCGGCCAGCATGCGGGGCCAGATCGACTCCCCTTCCCCCAGCCCGACGGCGTCGCAGTGCCCGAGGGCCTCCTCGGCGTGGAAGAAGGTATGGGGCCCCCCCATGATCACGGGGACCCCCCGCTCCCGGAACCGGTCGGCGATTTCATAGGCCCGGAGCGAGTTCATGGTCCAACAGGAGAGGGCCACCAGGTCGACGGCGGCGGCGAAGTCGACCTCGTCGAGCTGCTCGTCGATCAGGGTGACGTCCCACTCCCGCGGCGTCAGGGCCGCCAGGTAGGGGAGGGTCAGGTTGACCACGCTCCTTTTCCGGGTGCGGTGCAGCGTCCGGTCCGACGGGGACCGGTAATGCGCGGGCTGAATGATTTGAATTCTCATTGGCCGCCATTGTAGGACATTTCCTTCCGCGACGGCAAATCTTTACCGTCCGCCGGTGGCTCCAGGGCCTCGGGCCGCGTATGGGATCGGCCCGCGGGGGGGCGGACGGGCGCAGACCGGCTCCCGGCCCGGGAGCATCCGCCGCATCCGCTGCAGACCGGGTGCCGGACGCTGCGACGGATCCTCCGGAAAAGCCAGCCCGCGGCCAGGGCGACAATGAGCACGACGAGAAAGATTTCCATCATCCGGCTCCCAGGGCCACGCCGGCCTGATACACGAGGACGGCCAGCGCAAAGGCGACGGCGGTGTTGAAGAGGACCGAGAAGGCGCCCCATTTCCACGACCCGGCCTCCCGGACGATGCAGACCACGGTGACGGAGCAGGGGGCATAAAATATGGTGAAGATGATGAGGCTCCAGGCGACCGCGCGGTTCCATTCCGGGTTGGCCGCCAGCCTTTCGGCCAGCCCCCCGCTCTCTGCCGGGTCCACCTCCCCGAGGGAGTAGGCGGTCCCCAGGGTCGACACCACCACCTCCTTGGCGCCGAATCCCCCCAGGAGCGCGATGTTGGTGCGCCAGTCGAACCCCGCCCAGCGCGTGACCCGCTCGAGGGCGCCGCCGATGCGGCCGGCCACCGAATACCTGAGCGCGGCCTCCGCCTCGGCCCGGCCGACCGCCTCGAGTTCTCCCGCCCTCTCCGTGGAAGCCGAAGCGGGAATGACCGCCCGTTCCCTCTCGAACCTTTCGTAGTGCGAATCCGAAAGCGCGGGGAACGTCATCATGGCCCAGAGGACGATGGCGATGGCGAGGATCACCGTGCCCGCCTTCTTGATGTACTGCCACGTCCGCTCCCAGGTGTGGATCAGCAGTCCCCTCAGGGTCGGGACCCGGTAGGGGGGGAGTTCCATGACGAAGGGGGTGGCCGGGCCCCGGATGACGGTCGAGCGCAGCAGTTTTGCGGCCAGGAGCGCTCCCGCCCAGGAGATCAGGGTGATCGTCAGCATGACCGTCTCCCTGGCCTCGGCGAAAAAAGCCGCGATCAGCACGGCGAAGACCGGGAGCTTCGCGCCGCAGTTCATGAAGGGGACCGTCAGCAGCGTGGCCAGCCGCTCCCGCGGCGAGCGCAGGGTGCGGGCCGCCATCACCCCGGGGACGGCGCACCCCCCGGCGATCCCCCCGGCCACGATGAAGGCCATGACCGAATTCCCATGCAATCCGAAGATGCGGAACACGCGGTCCAGCATGTAGGCCACCCGGGCCAGGTACCCCGAGTCCTCGAGCAGGGCGATGCCGAAGAACATGAGCAGGATCAGGGGAACGAAGCTCAGCACTCCTCCCACCCCGTCGATAACGCCCGAGACCACGAGCGAGCGGAGCATCCCCGCGGGAAGATGCGCCGAGGCCAGGCGGCCGAGCCAGGCGAAGATCGCTTCCACCCATTCCACCGGCCGCTCGCTGTAGGTGAACATGAAGCGGTAGAGCCCCATCACCACCGCCAGCATGACCAGCGGGCCCAGCAGTCGGTGGGTCAGGAAACGGTCGATCCGGTCGGAGACGTACATCCGGTTCTCCTCATGCTGACGCCGCACGACGCCCTCGCGGAGCAGGGCGTGGATGTAACCGTAGCGCTGGTCCGAAATCAGCGCCTCGGGCTCGATGTCGAGCGTGCGGGCCAGGTGGGTCGCCACCCGGGCGGCCGTCTCCCGCAGCAATGCCGCCGCGGCGGGGTCGCTCGCTTCCCCCTGCTTCAGGATCTCGGCGTCCTCCTCGAGGAACTTCAGCGCCACCCAGCGCGCCGGGCCGGCCCCCGGTAGGAAGGCGCGCGAACGGATCAGCGCCTCCATGTCCCCGAGCGCCTCGTCCAGGTCGTTGCCGTAGGAGATGACGAGGGGCTCGCGGGCGGAGCTGGCGCGCACCTTGCGGACGGCGGCGCCCAGCAGTTCCTCCTTCCCTTTCCCGGTGCGGGCCACGGCCGGAACCACCTCGACCCCCAGCAGTTCGGAGAGCCTGTGCGCGTCCACGTCGATCCCGCGGTTGCGGGCCGCATCGACCATGTTGAGGCAGAGGACGAGGGGCAGCCCCATTTCGAGGAATTGCACCGTCAGGTAGAGGTTCCGCTCCAGGTTAGAGGCATCCACGACGTCCACGACCACGTCGGGCTTACGGCCGGTCAGGAAATCGCGGGTGACGATCTCCTCGAGGGAATAGGCCGTCAGCGAGTAGGTCCCGGGGAGGTCCACGATACGCAGTTCGTCTCCCCCGCTGGCGCAGACCCCCTCCTTGGTCTCGACGGTCACCCCGGGGTAGTTCCCCACGTGCTGGCGTGCGCCGGTCAGCGCGTTGAAAAGGGTCGTTTTGCCCGAGTTGGGGTTGCCCGCCAGGGCGATGGTCGCCTTCACCTACCCCACCTCCACTTCGATGTGGTCGGCCTCGTTGTTACGCAGCGAGAGGGTGAAGCCCCGCACCTTCAGGGCTACGGGATCGTAAAGGGGAGCGCGCCCGCAGACCTTCACCGCCGTCCCCGGGACCAGTCCCATGTCCCGGATCCGCCGCCCCAGCTCCCCCTTCACCCGGACCGCGGTGATGACGCCCGACTGGTTCTCCTTCATCCGCCGCAGCAGGATCCTTCCCATCCCGTCCCCCTTTTTATACCCGACCTAGAAACGGACTGCGACCTGACCGAGGACGGCGACCCCCCGGTCTTTCCCGTCGACGTCCCCGGGGTGGAAGCGGTCGCCGAGCAGGGCGAAGGAGGCGGTCACCCGCCGGCAGATCTCCTGGTTCAGCCCAAACCCGAGGCGCCTGCGGGCCAGCCCGATCCTTTCGGTTTCCCCCGACCCGGAGACCTTCAACACCACTTCCAGGCCCCGCCGCCAGTAGTATCCCGCCTCGACATTCCAGACCGATGGCCTTGCCCCACCGCCGTCGGCACGCGCAAGGTCTTCGGGCCGGAAGCGGCCGAGCGCCGTCAGGTACTCCCCGGAGGCGAAAAATCCGGCGAACCCGAACTCGGCGTAGGCGCCGATCCCTCCCACATAGTCCTCCATCATCGCCCCCGCGCTGTCACCGACGGCCTCCGCGAGACAGTTGCTCGAGGAGATGTTGGAGATGTAGGAGAACCCCAGCAGCAGGTCCACCGGGCCCGACTCCGGAAGGGCGTAGCGCCCGTCCAGCCCGAAGGAGGCGCTGGACCCGGAGGCCCTCCGGATGTCCCCTTCGAACAGGTAGCCGGACAGGACAAAATCGTCGTGGCCGAGCGCGACGACCACCGCCTCTTCCCGGGTCTCGCCAAACAGGAGCGTCATCGGTTGATCCACTGCGGGATCGTCGGGCAGGCGGGTGAGCACGGCCCCGAATGGCACGTAAAGCCTTCCGATGGAAAGGGAGAGCGGAAATTTTTCCCGGTCCTGAAGGGTGATCGAAGCCGCGTCCACCGCCCCGTTCCGGTCCCTGCATCCAAGAGCGTTTTCGTACAGGAAGGTGACATCCCCCCGGATCCAGGGGCGGAACTTCATCCCCAGGGCGAGTTCGGCCGTGGTGAGGTTGAACTCCGAAGCCCGATCGGAGTCCGCGTCACCTGAATCGTCCGTTCGGTGCAGGGCTCCGAACTCGATCAACCCCTCATGCTCGACGCGATCCCTGAGATATCCGAAAAACCCGGCCTCCGCAGCATCCAGGTCCCCGGAGTCCGCGGCGGCAAAAACGGGGGACAAGAGGATGCACATCATCAGGCGCGGGAACCTGCGCGCTCCGCCACCCACGGCCCTCACTCCACGACCATCTTTTCCGCCATGCCCTGTCCCAGGGCGAAGACGCTGTCCCTGACCCGGATCATGAGCCGGCCGCAGCCTTCCCGGCGCAGCACCGAAAACCGCGCTCCCGGCGTCAGGCCGAAACTGTAGAGCCTGGCCCTGAGGCCCCGCCCTCCGCGGATGGCCTTCAGGGTGACTTCTCCGGAATCCACTCTACTGAGCGTCACCGTCCCCCTCCTCTCCGGCGTCCAGCCGCTCCCGCTTCCGCTGCATCTCCTCGATGCAATCCTTGAGGTGAGCGGAGCATCCCCGGGCCGCCCCTTCCCGGTAGGCGCCGAAAGCCTCGACCCAATCGCGCCCCGTCCTCGGACAGTTTTCGATGAAGTCGATGAACCGGACCAGGCGCTCCATGGTCTCCGCCCCGATTCCGTGCTCGATCCTGCAGGCCTCCCCGTCCGCCACCTCCGGATCGATCCCCAGGATATCGATCAGAAAAGAGAGTAGGACCTGGTGGCGCTGGTTGATCTCCCGCCCGACCTTCTCCCCTTCCGGGGTTAACTCCAGGTATTCGTGCTTCTCGTAATCCACGAAACCCTTCTGGTTGAGCGATTTGAGCATGCTGGTGACGGTCGGCATCTTGACCCCGATCCGGCTGGCGATGTTTTTGACCCGCACCACCCGCTTCCCCTGCCCGATGCAGTAGATGGCCTCGAGGTAATCCTCCATCGCCGGAGTCAATTCCCTTCCTTCTCCGCTCCCTGCCTTTCCCTCGCCTACCATTATTTGGCCCCCCTAATTGTGCATCGAAGCTCTAATTTTACTCGGGCACCAAAACAAGTCAAGCAGGAAATCCTGGACATCCACTCTTTGGCGGAATAGGTGGATGTCCAGGATTGGGGTTATTCGGGGGTTTCGGTTGGTGGATGTCCAGGATTGGGGTTATTCGGGGGTTTCGGTTCGGACAATGGGGTAACCCGCCTCGTCCCACTTGACGAGGCCCCCTTCGAGGACCTTGACCCGGGCGGGGTCGAAACCCAGCTGCCGCAGGCCGAGGGCCACCCGGGCGCTGTCGGAGCCCTCCTCGCAAAGGCAGTAGACGACAATCAGCCTGTCCATCGGGAGGTCCACCAGCAACAGCTCGTGCTCCGTCGGGTCGTCCCCGACACTGTAGGGGACGTTGACGGCCGTGGGGATGTGCCACATCCGGTAGTTTTCGGCCGCCTGGGTATCGATGACGACGACGTCGGCCTTCCTCTCTAGCAGCCCGGCCAGCTCCCGGGCGGGGATCCTGGGAACCTCCGGGTGCGCGATGATGCGGGAGCCCGATTCCGCTCTCGCGGCGGACCCACCCGGAGAAATCCAGCAGGGCAGGGCGGCGCCTAGCATCACGATTGCAAGCCCCTTCGCCGTCATCGTCCTCATTCGCCCCCCTCCATACCCCTTGACTGCATTCGTTGAACCGGTTATATGAATATACCGCATAGGTCCGGGCCGATGCAAATCGGCCGGCTTTCGCGTTTTCGGACATGCCACGGGAGGTGTTCATTGAAAAGAGGGATTGCAAACTCTTCCACGAGGAGCCCGGAGGAGGGCATTACCCGGCGCCTCTCCTTCCTGGATCGCTTTCTGACCCTGTGGATCTTCCTGGCCATGGCCGTCGGAGTCGGCCTCGGCCATTTCCTCCCGGGCACCGAAGCCTTCGTCAATCGGTTCCAGGCGGGCACCACCAACATCCCGATCGCCATCGGATTGATCCTCATGATGTACCCGCCGCTAGCCAAGGTGCGCTACGAGGAACTGGGCGACGTGTTCCGCAATTTCAGGGTGCTCGGCCTGTCGCTGGTCCAGAACTGGGTGATCGGCCCGGTCCTGATGTTCCTGCTGGCCATCACCTTCCTGCGGGGGTACCCCGAATACATGGTCGGCCTGATCTTGATCGGACTGGCGCGCTGCATCGCCATGGTCATCGTCTGGAACGACCTCGCCCGGGGGGACACCGAATACTGCGCGGGCCTGGTCGCCTTCAACAGCGTGTTCCAGGTTCTTTTCTACAGCGTCTACGCCTGGTTTTTCATCTCCGTCCTGCCCCCCCTGTTCGGGTTGTCCGGCAGCGTCGTCGACGTCGGCATCGGCCAGATCGCCGAAAGCGTTTTCATCTATCTCGGCATCCCCTTCATCGCCGGCTTTCTCACCCGCCTGCTGCTGGTCCGGGCGAAGGGGAAGGAATGGTACCACGGCGTCTTCATTCCCAGGATCAGCCCCGTCACCCTGATCGCGCTCCTGTTCACCATCGTGGTCATGTTCAGCCTCAAGGGGGGGCTCATCGTCCAGATCCCGATGGACGTGGTCCGCATCGCCGTCCCACTCCTCATCTACTTCGTGCTCATGTTCCTGGTGAGCTTCTGGATGGGACGCCGGGTGGGAGCCGGCTATCCGAAAACAGCCACCCTCTCCTTCACCGCCGCGAGCAACAACTTCGAACTGGCCATCGCCGTCGCCGTTGCCGTATTCGGCATCCACTCGGGGGTGGCGTTCGCCGCCGTCATCGGCCCCCTGGTCGAGGTCCCCGTCCTGATCGGCCTGGTCAACGTCGCGCTCTGGCTGCAGCGCAGGTACTTCGGGAAGGAAACCCGGGTGTCCGTCAGCCGGTGCTGATCACGGGCACCGCACGACCCCCTGCGCCCAGAGGCAGCCGCCGCAGGCGGGGGTGGGGCTGCCGATGCAGTCTTCCCGGTTCGATTCGAAATACTCGCACCCGCCGCAGTCGAGGCAGGGGGAGAAATGGAATTCCTGCAGCCGCCGGCGCAGCGCCGCGTAATCGGCCCGGTTCCAGATTCCGGCGATGTCCCCGCCCGACACGTTTCCGACCGCATGCCGCTTGATGGCGCGCCGGTACCGGTACTGGTAGGTCGTGTGATCGTGCATCAGGGCCAGGCAGGGGCTCACCTCGCCGTCCCAGCGGATGGACATCGACCCCTTCTCGACGAAGGGACAGCGGTTGCCGCTCTCGGCCAGACTTCCCCCGCCGAAGGTGAGGGAGTGGTCGCCCCGCATGGCCTGGTAAATCGCTTCGCGGGTTGCGGGCCCGACGTCCATTTTGGGGAACTCCATTTCCCTGAGCCAGGGGGTGGAGGCGTAGATCGAGTCGGTAAGCGCGCGGGTATACAGGATTTCATCCTGCATCTCCGGGGTATAGGGGAGCACGTTGCTCACCATGAAATGGAGCGCCCCCAGCCGGTTCGCCAGGCTGACCACCGCCGGAAAATCGCCGATGTTGCGCTTCATGGCCACGAAGACGATCCCGATGCGGGGTTTGAGGAGCAGGTCGAAAAGCTCGGTCCGGTAGCGTTCCCAGCGGACACGACGGAACACCTGGAGGTTTGCGATCACCTGGGGCAGCGCCGCCCCGAGGCGCACGTCCGTGTAGCTCTCGGGTGTCGCACCGTCGAGCGACACCCAGAGCTTGTCCAGCCCCGCGGCCACCAGCGCCTCGGACACCTCCCGCGTGAGCAGCATGCCATTGGTGATCAGTTCGACCTCGCCCCCGAGACTCTTGGCGTCCCGGACCATGTCGAGGATGCGCGGGTGACCAAGCGGCTCCCCCAGCCCCCCGAAAAAGACATCGGGCGGGGGGTCCAGTTCACGCAGCCCCGTTATGATGTTCCCGAAGGTGGCCGGACTCATCTCCCCGAGCGGCTCGTCCCAGCCGTGGCGGATGCAGGTGACGCAGTCGAGGTTGCAGCGGTTGGTCGGCTCGATATAGACCCTGGCCAGGTGGTCGGGCGATCGCAGGAGGGTGACCCGGTTACGCCCCGCCTCGACCCGGATCTTCTCCCCCGGCCGATATCCATATTTTCGCGCCAGTTCCGGCGGCAGGACGAGGTGCCCCTCCGGACCCACCTCCGCTTCGAATTCCTTCTTCATCGTTCCATACTTTCGGATTGAGGGCCGGCCCGGACGCCGAGGGTCAGAATCCCAGGATATTTTTCAGGAGGAGATACACACCCGCCCCGATGAAAACCACGGCCGTCAGCTTGCGTACCCATTTTTCGACCTGCGTCAGACGGTTGAACACCTTGCCGATCGACTTCACGCTCGAGACCATCACCAGGGCGAAGGCCACGACCGGCAGCGCCGTGCCGAGGCCGTAGACGGATGGGAGGAGCACCGCGGAGCGGCCGTCGACGGCCAGGGGGATCAGGCTGCCGAAAAAGAGGGCGGCCGAAAGGGGACAGAAGGTGAGGGCGAAAACGATTCCGAGCAGCCCGGCCCCCCACATCCCCCATTTTCCCGCCTTCTCCTGGAACCCGACGCCGACAGGGGACGCCGAAAAGGAGATCGGGAGCACGTCGAGCAGGATCACCCCCACCACAATCAGCAGCGGCCCGATGATCCTGTGCATGTTTTTTTCGAGAAAGAAGGAGACCTCGGGGAGCGAGAGAAGGCTGGCTACCGCCAGGACGGCGATCACGACGTAGGCCAGCATCCGTCCCGCGGCGTAGAGCAGGCCGCTCCAGAGAACCCTTTTCGAGGACTCCAGGTTCCGGCTGATGAAGGAAACCGCGGCGATGTTGGTGGCCAGGGGGCAGGGACTGATGGAGGTCAGGATGCCGAGCCAGAGCGCGGAAAATATCGCGAAAGAGGACCCTTCCATTCCCGGTCCCGCCTAACCCTTGGCCAGGTAGCCGCGGACCTCGCGGCGGACGTAGTTGAGAAAGGCGTCCTTTCGTCCCGTCAGCTGCCACACCATCTTCAGGTTCGTCCATTCGGTCTGCCTGCCGTCGACCATGTTCACCAGGACCAGCGACTTGGACACCAGCTTGTAGTCCTGCATGAAATGGCGGTTCTGGGGCTTTTCATAATTGACGATCCTGAGTTCCAGCTTCCCGCTCCTGAGTTCCTCGGAGAAGCCCTGCTCGATGGCTTCCCTGGAATAGGACTCGATCTTCATGCAGGTGCTGCAGCGCGTGTCGGTGTGGAAATAGTAGGCGATGACCTTGTGCCCGGGGGCCGCCGGCGCCGGCTGGACGGCCAGATCTAAAACCGGGCCCGAGACCGCGACGGTCAGCGCCAGGATCAGAATGGATCGCATCAGGGTTTGGATCATGCCTCTTCTCTCCTCTTTTTTGGAACATCCCGCTCGCTCAGGTGCTGGTCCTGGAACGGGTTTCGATTGGAACAGGATACCACGAAACCGCCCGCGGACGGGGCCGCGCGCGCGGCGATTCCGGATAAACATAACATATGATATACATTAAGACTGCGGCGATACAAACGATTGCGCTTGACTGCATTCGTCAAGCCGGTTATATGAATGCGTTGCAAGGAGACGGCATGAAGGAGTCCGCCAGATTTTTCAAGGTCCTTTCCGATGAGGCCAGGCTCGCGATGATCTGGCTCCTGTTTCACCACCGGGAGCTGTGCGTCTGCGACTTCATGGAGGTCCTCGGAATCACCCAGTCCAAGGCCTCCCGTCACCTGGCCGCCCTGCGTAACGCCGGTGTGGCGACCGGCCGCAAGGAAGGGCTGTGGTCCTACTACTCCCTGCGTCCGGCGGGGGACCCCCTCGTCGATGCGCATATGAAGCTCCTGAAGTCGAGCCTGGCCCGGCGCCCGGAGTCCCGACGACTCACCAAGCGCCTCGACGCCTGGCTCGGGTCCAAGCAGCCGGGGGCTCCCTGCGGGACCGCGGCGCAACTGGCCCGCACATCGGGCCGCCGCCGCTGACCCGGAATCAGGCCAGCATCTTCCTGATTTCCTCGACCGAGGGGATCTTGCCGACCGCTTTCACCTCGCCGTCGATGGCGAGCGCCGGCGTCATCATCACCCCGAACGCCATGATCTTGTCGATCTCGGTCACCTTTTCGATTTCGTGCTCGACCCCCAGCTGCCTGGCCGCTTCTTCGGCGTTTTCCGCCAGCTTGCGGCACTTCGGGCAGCCCGTGCCCAGAATCTGGATCTTCATTCTTTTCCTCCCTGGATCCAACATCGCCGGACCTTCCCGGCGGTTCCGTGCCTATCCCCAGATCCAGCCGAACACCAGCCCGCTCGCGGTGGCCATGACCACGACCAGGGTGCAGAAGACCACCGTCTTCCCGGTGCCCATCACGCTCCGGATCACGAGCATGTTGGGGAGCGACAGCGCCGGCCCGGCCAGCAGGAGCGCCAGCGCCGGCCCCTTCCCCATCCCGGCCCCGATGAGGCCCTGGAGGATGGGGACTTCCGTCAGGGTGGCGAAATACATGAACGCCCCGAAGACGCTGGCGAACAGGTTGGTCCAGAGGGGCCAGACCGAGCGCGCGAACGCCTCGAACGCCCCGCCCCCCAGCCCGGTGAGCGCAAAAAAGGTGTCGGGCCGGTCCCCGACCAGCATTTCCACGAATTTTCCGGGAATCAGCCCCTCGTGCCCCGGGCGCCCGAGCAGGAAGCCGGCGACCAGGACGCCGAGGAGGAGCAATGGCATGATCTGCTTGGCGAACCCCCACGTCGCCTCGAGCCAGTCCGAGGATTCCCCCTCCCGGCCGGCCAGGATCACCGACAGCGCCGCGACCGCGGCCGCGAAGGGGAGCAGGACCCACATCCCCCCCGAGGGGAGGGCGAAAGCCAGGACGGCCGCGGGAACGGCGCCCAGGACCACCTTCCACCAGGGGATCCCGAACCAGGCGACGAGGATGATGCCCAGGCAGACTCCCAGCGCCGAAGTGACCTTCCATTTATTCTGCCATAGCGTGGTCCACGGGCCGGCGACGGGGGCCCGGGAAACGATCGCGCCCGCCGCGACGCCGATCTCCCGGCCCGCCTCCGGTCCGGACAGGACCTTGAGGGTGTAAGCCGCGTCGGCACCCTCTTCGGGGGCTGCGATGACGGCGGCCTCGAACCTGCTGCCGTCTGCGAGCGCGAACTCGTAATCGTTCGGCGCGCCCCAGTTGGCGAACACCAGGATGCCGATCATCAGGGCGAAAAAGAGCGCGTTCTGCCAGAGCGGCCGCGCGACTTCCGGCTGCGGCAGCGCCGCCCGGGCCGCCGCCTTGGCCGCCTCCTCCCTGCGGAAGAGGAAATGCATGACGAGCCCGATGACGACGCTGAAAAGCACGGCCGCCACCGCGCGGGCGATCCCCAGTTCGAGGCCGAGGATGCGGGCGGTCAGGATCACGGCCAGCACGTTGATGGCGGGACCCGAGTAGAGGAAGGCGCAGGCCGGGCCGAGCCCCGCCCCCATCCGCCAGATGCCGGCGAAGAGCGGCAGGACGGTGCAGGAGCAGACGGCCAGGATCGATCCCGACACCGACGCCACCCCGTAGGCGAGGACGCGCGATGCCTTGGCGCCCAGGTATTTCATGACCGCGGCCTGGCTGACGAAAACCCCTATGGCGCCCGCGATGAAGAAGGCGGGCACCAGGCACAGGAGCACGTGCTCGCGCGCGTACCAGCGGCTGAGGTGGAGCGCCTCCATGACGCTCCCGGTGAACCGTCCCTGCTCGAGCGGGAGCCAGAAGAAGAGGAGGAAGAGCCCCAGCGTCCACCCGAGCTGTTTCCATTCCGTTTTCAGCTTCACGCTTTCGCCCCCCCGCCCGTCAGCGTCCGATGCTCCTCGGCGCTCTGCGCCAGGACCTCCCCGACGCAGTCGAAAAAGCGCAGGACGCAGGGAAACCTGAGGCGGTAGTAGACCTGCAGTCCCCGCTTGTCTGACTCGAGGACCCCGGCGTTCCGGAGCACGGACAGGTGGCGGGAGACGGTCGAGACGTCGGCCCCGATCATATCGGCGAGGTCGCACACGCACCTTTCCCCGGCCGCCAGTTGCTCGACGATGAAGAGGCGGGACGGGTGGGCCAGCGCCTTGAAGATCCCGGCACGGACCTCGTATCCTCTCTCCGTTTTCTTGTCCATGGGAGGGATAATACCACTATTTGGCCAAATAACCAAATAGTGGACTCACTTCTCCGCCCGGTTTCCTCGCCGTCCGGCCCCGGCCCCCGATTCAGGGGAGACGGCCGACGATGCCTTCGAACTCCTCCTCGGAGAAGGCCCGGAGCGAGGTCGAGCGCACGTTCCCCATCATCCCCTGCGCCAGCAGCGAGGCGGCGTAGGTCTCGTCGTCGGGGACCTCCGAGATCGCGACCAGGTCGTATTGGCCCATCGTGAGGAACACGCCGAGGACCCGGCCGCCCCCGGCCTCCGCGCTCTGGCACGTCTGCCTGATCCGCGCCGGTGCGTCCTTGACGTTGTGAATGCCCTGGTCCGTCCAGTTGTACAGCGTGATGTAGATCGGCATGAGAGTCACCTCCACTGCCGTATGGGTGGGAAAAGCTGAAGCGTGGTCCCATTATAACCGATTCCGGAAACCGGGGAAATCGGTCTAGGGGTCGAGCGGGTCGAGGGGGTTGGGTTGCACGCACTCCCGGACCGGGTAAAATTCGCTCTCCTCCCCGCCCAGCTTCTCGAGCCCGCGATAGGGGAGATAGCCCAGTTCGTCCAGAAAGCGCTTCTGCATGACCGTGAGGAACCCGTTCTGCACCGGGTCGGTGACGATCAAGATCTTCTTGGTGTCGGGGATGCCGTAGCGGTAGGCCAGGCGCGAGGCGTTTCGCATGTTGGTGGTGCTGTGGCGCGCGTGCGGCTCGATGAGGATCGCCTCTTCCGGGATCCCGAGTTCCCGCACCAGGTACTTTTTCATCTCCACCGCTTCGGAAAAGGGGGTCTGGTTCGGGTGGACGTGCCCCCCCGAGACGACCAGGATGGGGGCCAGCTTCCTGCGGAAGCGCTCCGCGGCCTCCCGGCAGCGCCGGATGCTGCCTGGGGAGATCGCCTCCCCCTCCCGCTCCGGCCCCTGCCCCGGGACCAGGATCATGCTGTAGGCATAGGCGTGCCAGTCGATGGCCCCGATCCGCCCGACCGTCCTCCAGTTCGCCCCCCGTTCGAGCGGCTCGTAGCGGGCGGCCTCGTCGCGTCCGTTGACCGCGAGCGCCCAGAGGGCGAACTCGAGCGGCGCCCCGAAAAAGAGGTCCCTGCCGTCCCCTCCCCTGACCACCCCGGCCAGCCGTCGGCGCACCCTTTCACGGAAGGCCGGGTCCCCCTCCGGGAAGGAGATCGCGTCGATGGCCGGGTAGAGGGGCTTCTTCCCCCCGACGTAGACCTCGAGGATCCGGTTGACGCCGCGCGCCGAATCCGTCCAGGCGCTCCTGACGAGATCGGCGTCTTCGCGGGCCGCGTACAGGGGATACGCGGCCTCCGCCCGCAGCGCCGCACCGAGCGCGCCCAACCTGCCGCCATCCCGGACAAGGGCCGCGAGCCGGTTCCCGATCGCCTCGATCTCGCCGGGGCTCCAGCCCGCCGCTTCGGCGTAACAGCCGGCGTCGGCGCACTCGACCAGCGCCCGGCGCATCCGCTCCCGCTGCCGGGCATGCTGCTGATGGAGCCACGCGTCCCACCGCACCCCGTCCGCCAGCGCCCGGTTCCGGGCCACGGTGCGGAAGAAGGGGAAGGCCTTGGCGGTGATGACGGCGTCGGTGCCGCCGTCACCCGTCCAGGCGGCGGCCGGCGCCAGGCGCAGGCAGCAGAAGGCGAGCAGAAGGAGTCCCAGGCTTTTGAGGAAAGGACGGCGTGCAATCATGGCTTTCATGGTTTCATCCTGATCTATGATCCGGGCACCAGTTCCATGCCGGAATCGTCGCGTTACGCGGGCCTCACTTCCAGTCGCAAACCCTCGATTTTCCCGAAATCGCGCCGGTTTGCGGTCAACACGGTGTAGTCCAGGGAAATCGCCGTTGCGGCAATGATCAGATCATGGGCCCCCACCTTGAAGCCTCGCTTCCATAGCGATGCCCAGATCCGGGCATAGATGCGGGCCATGCCGCTGTCGAACGGGAATACGGGGATCGTTTCGATCACTTTCTCCACAAATGCCTGCCGCCGGATTTTACGAATTTCCGTATCCGCTCTTTCGACGCCATGGAGCAGCTCGGCCACCGTTATCACGCTGATGCCGAAGGGTTCATCCTCGCGGCCGGCCACCAGGCCATCCACGGCCCCGCGGTTTCTCTCCAGGGCGATGATCTCGCTGGAATCGAGGATCACTCCCATGGCTGTGCCTCGGGTATCTCCGGTTGGGTGCGTGCCGTTGCCAGAACATCGGCCTCAAAACCGGTATCGTCGCTGTCCAGGCGGGGAAGCGCGCGCACAATCCCGGGCAGGAGCGCGAGGGTCGCACCCCCGCGAGACTCTTCCACCGGAACCAGCGATGCGGCGGGCTTGCCGCCGCGGATAACGGTATACCGATCCCCGCGATATTTGATTTTGTTGAGCAATTCGGAAAAATTCCGAACCGCCTCGGTCGAGCTTATTTCTTTTTCCATCTCCATCTCCGCAAAATATTATAATCATATTTTACATTGATGGCCGCCGCAGTTAAAGAAGCTCCTGCAAATAGTCGGCTCACGAGGCGAGTGGATTCAGACCTGCGATCCTTTCGGTGTTTCTCTCCGCCGGGCGTCCATCAGGACCAGCCCCCCCTTCCGGGCGCCGAGGTGGCGGGTGATCACGGGGCATTTCACCTTCAGGAGGAAAAAGATCGGCCCCTCCGCCTCCGAGAGGCATTCCAGGTTTCCCTGCCCCTTGCTGATGATGACATCCGCGCTGCGGAACAGTTCCAGAAACTCCGGCGAGCACCGTCCCAGGATGGTCCCGGGGGCGTCGCAGCCGGAGGAGAGGATGCGGGCCGAGCGGCCGATGCCGCTCTTTTCGGCGTCCTCGACCGTGGCATCGTTGATGATGGAGATGTCCCGCACCGCGTAGAACGTCCGCTTCCCCATCGTCTCGATCAGGATCCGGTCGAAGACGGTCTCCCCAGCGTTATCCCCCAGATAGAGGATCGTTCCGGCGGCCCCGACCCTTTGCCTGAAAGATTCGTAGTGGTCGATGGCGAGCGGTTTCCCCAGGACGGAGTGCATTTCCTCCTCCAGATCGAAATCCTGGTGGGCGCCGAAATCGATGACGTTGCCCGCAATCGCGATACCGGCCGCCGTCCGGAGCGGGTCGTCCGATTCCGCAACGGCCGCTTTCATCCTTTCATAATGGCCGAGGGCGATGCGGACGCTGTCGTCCTTGAGCTTTCTGAACGGATCCGGCACCCCCGTGATTTCGCGCACGGCGCCATAGATATGCCGGGCCGTGTCCGGCGGCGGGCTGTCGTAGGGGATGTCCGGAATATGTGAAGCTACGGCGTCCAGGACCCGCTTGATCGTTCTTTCGTCGTCAGTGGCTTCTCTGGCGGCGAAAAGCGCCTGCTTCATGAAACACGGAACGCAATCCAGATACGTCTTCATCGGTTCCCGATCTGAAAAACGGCGACGCCGCCGGCTACCCCCTGACGTCCCGGACCATGGTGAGCCGCTCGACCCCCTTGATCTGACGGTAATTGGCCCCCTGGCTGATCCCGCGCAGGGCCAGTTCCGGATCGGTGACCTTCGTGCCCGACACGGCGGCGATGCCGTAATCGAAAAGGACCGGGGAAAGCGGGGCGCTGTCGCCCAGCACGACGACGAAAGCGTTCGGCCGGCACAGCCGGAGCAGCCCTCCGATGGTGTGATTGGTGAAGGAGGTGCCCGTGATGGCGACGACATCCGCCTCGGGAAGGACATTTTGCGCTTCCGATTCCGGGAGGTCGTCCTTCTGCGGGTTTTTTTCCAGCACCTTCAGGTCCCCGACCGTTTCCCGGAGGTCGGGAATGAAGGGGAAGCGTCCCACGATGACGACCTTCTTCCCCGCGCCCTTCTCGGCGATCAGCTCCCGGGCGTTCAGCTCCCGGCACCGGCCCATGTCGATCTCGAGCAGCGAATTGATGGTGGCCATCCCGACCGCGGATTCGACGATGCTGTCCGATTCGGCCATCCGGACCAGTTCCGCGGCGCTTTTATCCAGCAGGAAGCCGGGCCCCTTCATCAGGGGAGGGTCCTGCCGCAGGGCGTCCCGGGGGAGCGTGGCCGCAAGCCCGCAATGGCGCGTCAGGACCGCGCTGTGAAACAGGCCGATGCGGATATCCCGCACGGGCGCTTCCATGTCCAGGGTGGAAACGACGTCTTCAAGAATCTTGATCACTTTGCCTCCGCTGTGGCGCCGATCGGGCCGCACGGCGCCGGTCGCCGCCCCGTGTCCGCGCCCGGATTCTACACCAAAGGGGCGTGATGTCCCTTATGTTTGCAGGTCGACGTAGGCGCCGGCAACGAGCCGCTCCGGGCCGATACCGAGCCGGCGCATGAGATTCCGGGCTTCCTCTTCTCCCGCATCCGCGCTCTCCCCCTCCCCGAGCGCCACCTCGAGTTCGAGGAAATCGCCCAGGCTCTCGACGCGGTCCAGGTGGATGCGCTTCCGCCCGGCGTGGTAGAGGAGGCGCCGCTTCTTCACGCGCCCCGCCTCCCCCCAGGCGGAGGCGAGGGCCGCACGCAGGGTCGCCGGGCTGCCGGTGGGCGAAACGATGTAAGACGACTCCCTGGGCCCCGCCCCGTCGGCCCGCCGGTAGAAGATGAGTTCGCCCCGGTCCGGGGCGAGGGTGCGGAGCTTCAGCCGCCCGTTCGGGCAGGCGAAAAAGAAGTCGTCCTGGACGATCTCGACCGGCCCCCGGTCGGCCACCGCCTCCACCAGGGGGATAACCGCCTCGACGCTCCCGATCCGGGCCTTGATCTCGATGTTTCGGGCCATCATGGGACATCCCGGTTTCTGAACGGGTCGGTTCCCCGCCACTTCCCGCCCCCGGCGAGCACCGTGTAGAGCGCGTCGTAGTGCATCGTCTCGAAGATCGTGAACTCGTTGAAGGAGATGATCTCCCGGTCGTCCACGTACCGGCGCTCCAGGGGGAGGCGGTCGACGGGGGGGACGACCCGGATGCCGCGGCTCCAGCCGGTGACCCCCGGCCCGAAAACGGTGATGCCCGGTTTCGGGCCCTGGCCCTCGGCCGCCCAGTAGGCGCTCTCGCGGTCGTGGACGTTGTGGACCTGGTCAAAACCGAGTCCCGTCACGTAGCTGATACCGATCGGGTTGAGCCCCAGCTTGTAGTCCATCAGCTCCGAGGCGGCGTCGAAGTAGGCCTGGTCCCCGGACAGCATCCAGTGGAGCAGCGGGGCGGCCGCGTACTGGGGCTGCCGGACGTTGTGGCCCCAGGCCTTGCCGTCGGGATCGTTCCCCACCGGGTAGGCGTGGCGCCGGAGTTCGGCGATATTGGCGTCGGCCGCGTCCTTGAGCGCCCGGCGGAAGAAACGGACGATCTCCGGGTCGGTTCCGGCCTTCCGGTCCAGGATGTAGGAGAGGATATAGGCGGGGTTGTCCAGCCGGTCGTCGTTGAGCGAATAGCCCGGCGTCAGGTAGAGATGGTCCTTCAGCCCGCCGGCGATCGGGTGCAGTTCCCGGATTTTCGCGTGATCGGCCTCTTCCCCGTGGAGGAGGAAGCGCTGGATATGGAAGTAGAGCCTCTCCGGCGCGGCCATGGCGCCGCCGCAGGAGCTTGCGGCCCGCTCCGCCCGCCGCTCCAGTTCCTTCGCCCTCCCGGGATCGTACGGGGCGAGGATACGGGCCAGGTGCAGAAACAGCCCGGCCCCGGTGCAGGTGGCGCGGTCGTCGACCTTCACCGTGCCGTACTTCTTGTCGTCCCGGTCCATCGGCGCGGCGAAGGGGTCCGGGTACCCGCGGGTCTCGGTCCCGAAATGGATGCCGCCGTCCCCGTTCTGCAGGTACTCCCACGCCAGGCTCCCCCAGGCGGCTTCGTCGACGATATCGGGGACGCCGTTTTCGTACCCCGTGATGTTGTAGTCGTCGTCGAACCTGCCCGGGAGGTCGAACTGGCCGTCGGCGAACAGGCGCGGGAAGGCCTCGTAGATCATCAGGTTGATGATCGGGTTGGCCATGTGGTACGCCCGCCGGTCGGCGTCCCCCGCGTCATGGTACCCCCCGTGGACGCGGAAGGTCCGCTCGTCCCCCCCGACATCGATGTTGGCCTCGCCGATCGGGCCGTCCACGTCGTAGATCAGGGTGTGGCACGCCTTCTTGCGGATGCCGGGCCGGGCGATCGGGCAGCCGCAGCGCTGCAGGTACTGGGCCCGGAAGAGGGTGTAGGCCAGATGCGCGGAAAACTCCCCTCCCACGCCGAAGGGGTGGCTGCTGCCGTACCCCCTGACGGTGAGGGTATAGGGACCCCCAGCGGGGACGGCCGCCAGGTCGATCCGGTACACGTGATCGCCGGAGCCCGAGTCCGCGCCGACCTCCTCCAGCCGCCCGCCCGCGACGGTTTTCCCCGTCCCCCGGTCCCACACGGTGAATTCCGGGAGGGGGCCCTCGATCCGGCGCGCCCCCCCGGTCCCCAGCCAGAGGGCGAAGTTGGCGTACCGGCGGCGCGACCGCGCGCTGTAGCCGGCCTGGTTGGTCTTGATCGCCTCGCAGAAGATTTCCTTTTCCCGGAACTCGATCTCCCTGTCCCCGTAGGGAGTCTCCACCCGGTAGCGCTCCCCCTCCTCGAGTTTCGAGGTCTCGAGGTAGATGTGGTGATCGAAGGGGTCGGCCGCGGTGGAGTACCGGTAAACGGCCGTCGCCGGGCGGCCGTTGATCTTCCACCCGGAAGGGTCGCCAATGGCGACGGCGCCGGTCTCGGCCGAGTCGCCGGCGATGAAGGCCACCAGCACGTTGCGGGAGGCCGAGCGGATTTCCTTCAGGGAGGGGCGGGCCTCGAGGCCCGGGAAGGCGCAAAGGAGCGCGAGAACGATACCGACCGAAATTTTCTGGGTCATGAGGGATCCTTCGTCAACGGGACGGAAGCCTGATTCTTTCCCACCGGGCCCCACCGGGGGCGACTGGGAGAGCCGGGTTCGCCCGCCTCAGGCCTCGATTCTACTACAGCCGGGGGAAAGCGGGGCCATTTATCGGACCCTTCCGCCGCGCCGGTCCCCTTCCCTGGGTCCAAGGGCAATGATTGCGGTGACGGGGTGGTCCGTCCCCGTTCGGGATTGGGGGGAGAAGTGGCGGAGGTGCATGGGAATCGAACCCACCCAGCCCACCTTCCGGTGAACCACAACTGGATTTGAAGTCCAGGCCGGCCACCAGGCCGGATTCACCTCCGCGCTGGCGGTGATTGTATCAGAAACCGGCCGGGCACCCACTTGAAATCCGAGGTTTTGCTCCAATAATCGGAAAATTTGGATCATAATGGCTGCGCCGGTTTATTGTGAATCCGGCGGCGGACGCCCGTGGAGCCGCTGCCGCGGAAGCGAGTGGAGAGCGTCATGAACGAGTACACCAGGCACCCGAAGGGACACCGGGACACCATGGCCGTGCACTACGGCGAGAACCGCTGGATGGGGAGCATCACCACCCCCATCGACTACGCCAGCACCTTCGTCTTCAAGAACGTCGCGGAGATGGTGGCGTTCGCCGAGGGCCGCATCCGGCACTACGAGTACGGGCGGTACGGGAATCCCACCCGCGAGGCGGCCGAGAAGAAACTGGCGGCCCTCGAAGGGGCCGAACGCTGCGTCCTTTTCGACTGCGGCATGAGCGCCGTCTCCTCCACCATCCTCTCCACCTGCAGCCAGGGGGAGCACATCATCATCACCGACGACGCCTACAAGCAGACGCTGCGGTTCGTCACCACCGTGATGCCCCGCTTCGGCATCCACTCCACGGTGGTCCCGATGGGGGACTACGAAGCCATGGAACGCGCGGTGACCTCGGAAACGGTCATGATCATCTCCGAGTCCCCCACCAACCCCTACCTGAACATCGCGGACGTGGACGAGGTGGTGCGGATCGCGCGCCGGCACCAGGTCCTCAGCGTCATCGACAGCACCTTCGCCACCCCCTACAACGCCCGGCCGCTCGAGCAGGGGGTGGACATCGTCATCCAGAGCACAACCAAATACCTGGCGGGGCACAACGACGTGCTCGGGGGGGCGGTCCTGGGGTCGGAGCACGCCACCGAACCGATGCTGCAGTGGCGCCGTATGACCGGGGGCGTCATCGACCCGATGAGCAGCTACCTGCTGATCCGGGGGGTGAAAACTTTCGGGGTGCGGATGGAACGGCTCAACCGCACCGCCCAGGAGATCGCGGAGTTCCTCGAAAAACAGCCCAGGGTGCGCCGCGTCTACTATCCCGGCCTCCCGGGGCACCCCCAGCACGCCATAGCCAGAAGGCAGATGCGGGGGTTCGGCGCCGTCGTCACCTTCGAGCTCGACGCCGACCTGGCACGGACCCTGAAATTCCTGGAAGGGCTCAAACTGTGCATGCTCGGCCCAAGCCTGGGCGGGCCCGAGACGCTGGTCACCCATCCGGCGCTGAACAGCTACTACAACATCACCCGCGAGGAGCGTTACAGGCTGGGCATCATCGACGAACTCATCCGCCTGTCGGTCGGGCTCGAAGACCCCCGCGACATCATGGGCGACCTCGAGCTCGGGTTCGCCCACATGGACGCCTGACCGGTCCGCCACGGGCCGCTGGCACGCCGCGGCTTCCCCATGGTAGAGTGAAGAGTCCGGTTTTTTGCAGAGGATCCGTGGCTATGGCCTGCGCCTACAGCGATTACATTTTCCAGCCGCTCCCCGATGAGCTGGAGATTCTCCGTTCGACCCTCTACCACCTCTCCGAGGGGGTGGTGGTGGCCGATGCCGGGGGCCGGTTTTTGATCTGCAACGCGGCCGCCCAGAAAATGCTGGGGGTCTCCGGGCAGGAGAACGCCCCCCGGGCCTGGTCCGAAATCAGGGGCTGCTACCGGCCGGACGGCATCACCCCCTACCGGCGGGAAGAGCTTCCCGACGCGCGGGCACTGGCGGGCGAGACCGTGGCCGAGACGGAGGTCTTCATCCGCAACGAGCAATGCCCCTCCGGACTCTGGCTCTCGGTGCAGGCGAACCCGCTCCGCGGCGAGGAGGGGGGGATCCGCGGCAGCGTCGTGGTTTTTCACGACATGACGGAGAGGAAGGAAGGAAGCACCCAGATCCAGATCCTGCAGAACGCCGTCGAGCAGACGGCCGACAGCATCATCATCACCGACCGCAGCGGCATCATCGAGTACGTCAACCCCGCCTTCGAACAGACGACGGGCTATACCCGGGAGGAGGTGAGGGGAATCACCCCCCGCATCATCAATTCCGGGGTCCACGACGCGGCGTTCTACGAAAACCTCTGGGCGACGATCCTCTCCGGCAACGTGTTCCGGGCCACGATGGCCAATCGCAGGAAAAACGGCGAGATCTTCTACGCCGAGCAGACCATTACCCCGATGTGGGGCCCGACGGGGGTCATCACCCATTTCGTCACGGTGATCAAGGACGTCACCGAGCAGCGCAAGCTCCAGGAGCAGCAGTTCCAGATGAGCCTGGCCCGCGCCGTCCAGCAGCAGTTTTACGAAATCCCCCCCCCGCGCATCGAGGGATACGACTTTGCCGCGGCCGCTTTCCCCGCGGACGCCATCGGGGGGGACTACTTCGATTTCATCCCGCTCGGGGACGGCGCCATCGGCATCGTCATGGGGGACGTCTGCGGCCACGGCATCGGGTCGGCCCTCCTGATGGCCGAACTGCGCGCCTTCCTCAGGGCATTCGCTCCCGTAAGCCGGGACGTGGCCGAAACCCTGTCGCTGACCAACGACGCCCTGGCCGACGACCTGAGGCAGGACCACTACGCGACGCTTTTCTACTGCCGCCTCGATCCCCGCTCCCGCACCCTGGTCTACGCCAGCGCCGGGCACACCCCCGGGTTCCTCTTCAACGCCGCGGGGGAGGTCAAGCGGTCGCTCGACAGCATCGACATCCCGCTGGGGCTGATGCCGGGCCACACCTTCGGGTCGAGCGGACCCATCCAGCTGGAACCGGGGGACCTTCTGACCCTTCTGACCGACGGCATCACCGACGCCGAGCGGCCCGACCAGAACTTTTTCGGCGTGGAGCGCGCCCTCGATTTCATCCGCGCCTACCGGCGCGAGAGCGCCAAGGACATCGTGAACGGGCTCTACGGGGCGGTCCGGGAGTTTTCCGACGGCATGCCCCAGGTCGACGATATCACCACCGTCGTCTGCAAGGTCCTGGATCCCCGGGAAGGGACCCGGGCGGGGGACCCCGCGGGGGGCCCAGGGCGCCGCGGGAAACACGCGTAGTCGGAAACCAAGGAGGACGGAATGCTTGGGGGGAAGGTAGTCGGCATCATAGGCGCGGGCAACATGGGAGAGGTCCTGATCCGGGGACTGGTCCATTCGGGCCGGATGAAAAAATCGGACATCCTCTCGAGCGACGTCAACCGGGAACGCCTCGCCGCGGTGGAGATGGCCCACGGGATCCGGACAACGACGTCGAACCTGGAACTGGTGCAGAAGGCCTCCATCGTCATCATCGCCGTCAAGCCGCAGAACGTCGGCCCGCTGCTGGACGAACTGGCCGGATCGAGCCATGAAAACCATGTTTTCGTCTCGATCGTGGCCGGGGTGACGACCGAAAGGCTGGCCGAAAAGATGCACCGCCAGTCGGGCGTCATCCGCGCCATGCCGAACGCCCCCGCCTCCGTCCAGGCCGGCATCACCGCCCTCTGCCCGGGCCGGAACGTGTCCTCCGAAGACCTCGGGCGGGCGGAGGCCATTTTCGGGTGCATCGGGAAGACCGTGGTCCTGCCGAACGAGGCGCTGATGGACGTGGTCACCGGCCTGAGCGGGAGCGGCCCCGCCTACGTCTTCATGTTCATCGAATCGCTCAGCGACGCCGGGGTGCAGCTGGGGATCTCCCGGAAGGAGGCGTCGCTGCTTGCGGCCCAGACGGTCTACGGGGCGGCCAAGATGCTCCTGGAGACCGGGAAGCACCCGAGCGAGCTCAAGGACATCGTCGCCACACCCGGGGGGACCACCTTTGCCGGGCTGAAAATGCTGGAAAAGTGCAATTTCCGGTCGACCCTGATGGAGGCCGTGGAAGCGGCCACCCGGCGGTCCCGGGAACTGGGCGCTCTCGAGCGGAAATAGCGGGACCGGGCGGTATCCCATGGATGGGACCGGTCCGTTCGTCATAAAACCAGGCCTTGCCATAAGGAAAGGGGGCGTTTGCCATGCCTGAATCATTCCGTGCCGGATCCGCAGACTCCATCGACAAAATAACGGAATTGCTGGGGCCGGAAGCCTCGTATTACCTAGACCACCAGAGCAGGACGGTGGGCAAGGACCAGCTGCACCTGCCGGGACCCGACTTCATCGACCGGGCCTGGCTCGCGAGCGACCGGCCGGCCCCGGTTCTGCGCAGCCTGCAGTCGCTCGTGGACCACGGGCGGCTCGGGGGGACGGGCTATCTCTCGATCCTCCCGGTCGACCAGGGAATCGAGCACTCCGGCGGGGCCTCCTTCGCCCCCAACCCGATCTATTTCGACGGCGAGAACATCGTCCGGCTGGCCATCGAGGGGGGGTGCAACGCCGTGGCGTCCACGCTCGGCGTCCTCGGCTCCGTATGCCGCAGATACGCCCACAAGATCCCCTTCATAGTAAAGATCAACCACAACGAATTCCTCTCCTACCCGAACGGCTACGACCAGATCCTGTTCGCCAACGTCCGGCAGGCGTTCGAAATGGGAGCCACCGCCATCGGCGCCACCATCTATTTCGGGTCCGACGAATCCCGCCGGCAGATCCAGGAGGTCTCCGAAGCGTTCCACGAGGCGCACCAGATGGGGATGGCCACGATCCTCTGGTGCTACCTGCGCAACTCCGCCTTCAGCAAGACCGGGGAGGGGGGACCCGATTACCACGTCGCGGCCGACCTGACGGGCCAGGCCAACCATCTCGGGGTCACCATCGAGGCCGACATCATCAAGCAGAAGCTCCCGGAATGCAACGGCGGCTACAACGCGCTCAAGTTCGGCAAGACGCATAAAAAGGTCTACTCCGACCTGACCTCGGATCACCCGATCGACCTCACCCGCTACCAGGTCATCAACTGCTACCTGGGGCGCGCCGGGCTGATCAACTCGGGCGGCGCCAGCTCCGGCGCCGGGGACCTGGCCCAGGCGGTGAAGACGGCCGTGGTCAACAAGCGGGCCGGGGGGATGGGCCTGATTTCGGGCCGCAAGGCGTTCCAGCGCCCGATGGAGGAGGGGATCGCCCTGCTCCACGCCATCCAGGACGTCTATCTCTGCAGGGAAGTGACGGTAGCCTAGGAACGCCCCGAGCCCTATGACGAGCGATCCGACTCTCCGCCTTTCCGTCGTGATTCCGGCCTTCAACGAGGAGCTGCGCCTGCCCGACACCCTGGCGCAGTCGGTGGCCTATCTGCGCGCCCGAACCTACGGCTCGGAGATCCTGGTGGTGGACGACGGGTCGTCGGACCGGACCGCCGATATCGCGCGGCGGCACGATTCCGGTCCGGTCCCGGTGAGGCTCCTGGCCCACCCCGACGGGCTCAACCACGGCAAGGGGGCTTCCGTCAGGCTGGGGATGCTGGCCGCGGGCGGGACCCACCTCCTGTTCATGGATGCGGACAATTCGACCACCCTCGAGCACGTCGAGCGCTTCTGGCCCTATTTCGACAAGGGGTACGACGTCGTCATCGGGTCCCGCGCCCTGGAGGACTCGGTGATCCCCGTCCGCCAGGCGCGCTGCAAGGAGCTGGCCGGCCGGATGGGGAACTGGATCATCCAGACCCTCTCGGTCCCCGGCATCGCCGACACGCAGGCCGGGTTCAAGATGTTCACCCGGAAAGCGGCGGGCATCATCTTCCCCCGGCAGACGATGGCGCGCTGGGGCTACGACATCGAGCTGCTGGCCATCGCCCAGGCCCACGGCTGCCTGATCGCGGAAGCCCCCATCACCTGGCGGAACGCTCCCGGGAGCAAGGTGACCGCCCGGTCCTACCTCCAGGTGCTGGGCGAGGTCTGGCGCATCCGTCGGAACCTGCGCGCGGGCCTTTATCGATAACGGCCGGGGGACCGGGAGGGGCTCGCGGCGGCGGGCGGGAAGGCAGGAGACGGCTCCATGCACGAATTCGGGATGCTGGGGGACCTGGTGGTGGTGTTCGGGTTCGCGACCGCGGTCGTGTATGTCTTCCACCGCCTCAACCAGTCCCCCATCGTCGGGTTCATGATCACCGGGACCCTCATCGGCCCCTACGGCTTCAGCCTGGTGCACGAGCTCGACAGCATCCATACCCTGGCGACGGTCGGGCTGATGATCCTTCTCTTCTCCCTCGGCCTGGAATACTCCCTGAAGAAACTGATGGAGACCAGGATCGCCGTGCTGCTGACCGGCCCCCTGCAGACCCTCGGGACCGGACTCGTCGTGACCCTCATCGCCCGGCAGGCCGGGGCCTCCCTCCAGGCCGGCATCGTCTACGGCATGCTGGTGGCGCTCAGCAGCACCGCCATCTTCATGAAGATGTTGTCCGACCGGGGCGAGATCGATTCCGTTCATGGGCGCATCGGCCTCGGCATCGCCATATTCCAGGACCTGGCCACCATCCCGTTCATGGTGGCCATCCCCCTGATGGCCGCGGAGGAGGCGTCGCTATCCTCGGTGGGGTTCTCGGTGGCGAAAGCCGCCCTCCTCATCGTGGGCGTGCTGGTCGTGGCGCGCTATGTTTTCCCCCTGATCCTCCGCGGCATCCTGAAGACCCAGAGCAAGGAACTGTTTCTGATCACCGCCACCTTCCTCTTCCTGGGGATCGCGTGGGTTTCGGCCGCGGCGGGGATTTCCCTCGCGCTCGGCTCCTTCCTGGCGGGGCTGGTGCTGTCCGAATCGGATTGCGGCCAGCACATCTTCGCCGAGGTGCGCCCCTTCCGCGACGGACTCAACAGCCTCTTCTTCATCTCGCTCGGGATGCTCGTGGACCCATCCTTCATCGCGCAAAACGTCGGGAGCGTCCTCCTGATCACCACGGCCGTCATTTTCGGCAAGACCCTCATCACCACGGCCGCCGTCGCCGCCAGCCGCATTCCGCTCCATCCCGCCCTTTTCGCGGGGACGGCGCTGGCCCAGCTCGGGGAGTTCTCCTTCGTTCTGCTCCAGGCGGCGGTCGCCGCCGGCATCGTGGGCGCCGGCCCCTACCAGATCCTGCTGGCATGCTCCGTGGTCAGCATGATCGTCTCCCCTTTCTTCTTCCGGCTCACGCGCAATCTGGTCATGCGTTTTGCCCGGGACTGGGACCCCGGGCTGAGGGTCGGACAGGCGGAGGGCGAGGCACGGGAACTGGAGCGCCTCAGGGACCACGTGATCATCTGCGGCAACGGCCTGGGCGGACAGAACATCGCCCGGGCGCTCAAGGCGAACGGGATCCCCTACGTCATCGTCGACCTGAACGAGCAGGGGGTGCGCGAGACCAGGCGGGAGGGGGAATCGATCCTGTTCGGGGACTGCACCAACGCCCACACCCTCGAACTGGCGGGCATCCGCCGCTCCCGCGTCATCGTCTTCGTCGTCTCCGACCCCTTCGCCGCCCGGCTGGGCATCAAGCTGGCCCGGGAGATGATGCCCGAAATCGTGGTTCTCGCCAGGACGAAATACGTCGCGGACATGGACGCGCTGTGGGACCAGGGCTCCACGGAGGTCATCGCCGAGGAGTTCGAGGCGTCCCTGGAGCTCATGACGCGGATCCTGAGGGTCTACAACGCCCCCCGGTCGATGGTGGCCGCCGAAATCAAGTCGATCCGCGACCAGCGCTTCGGCTTCTTCCGGGACCGGAAGGTCACCGTGCCCCGCATCCGGCTGAGCAACGAGCTCGACATCTACACGGAGACCTGGCAGGCTCCCGAACGGTGGGGGTGGAACGGCGCCCGGGTCAGTGAAATCGGGCTCCGGGAGAAGACGGGGAGCCTGATCCTGGGCATCATCCGGGAGAACCTCACGCTGAACAACCCCGATCCGAACATGAAGCTCGCGGGGGGTGACCGCCTGGTGCTCAGCGGGACCAAGGACCAGCTCAAGGGGGCCATCACCCTGCTGTCGCACGAAACCGCGGTGCCGGAGGGTTAGGAGCATGCCGGCCCGGCCGGCGTGCGGAAATGGGAGAGGGAGCGCATGAACCTGCGAAGAACCCGGGCCGCGGCGCGCAAGGAGTTTCTCCACATCCTGCGCGACCCGATCAGTCTCGTCATGGCGCTGGCACTTCCGATCCTGATGATCCTCCTGTTCGGGTACGCGCTGACGCTCGACGTCGACCGGATCCCCGCGCTCGTTTACGACGCCGACCGCTCCCCCGCCAGCCGCGACCTGGTCTCGCGCTTCGAACTGTCGCGCTATTTCCAGATCCTGGGGGACGCGGACGGGTACCGCGAGATCGAACACTCCATCGACCGCAACGAGTGCATGCTCGGCATCGTCATCCCCCGGGACTACGCCCGGGACCTGGCTTCCGGCCGCAATCCCCAGGTCCAGCTCCTGTTCGACGGCAGCGATTCCAACACCGCCTCCATCGCCCTCGCCTACGCCACCGGCATCATCCGGCCCCTGGCGGACTCGCTGCGCTCCCCGGCGCCCGCAAAAGCGGCCGGCGCCCGCCCGGCCGTCGACGCGCGGCTGCGCGTCTGGTACAACAGCGACCTGAAATCGAGGAACTACATCGTCCCGGGGCTGATCGCGCTGATTCTCATGATCATCGGGGCGCTCATGACTTCCCTGACCCTGGCGCGCGAATGGGAGATGGGGACGATGGAACAGCTGCTCTCCACGCCCCTGCGCCCGGCCGAGGTCGCGCTCGGGAAAATGAGCGCCTATTTCGTTCTCGGGGTCGTCGACATGGTCCTGACGGTGGTGATCGGGGTCCTCATCTTCGGCGTGCCCCTGATGGGGAGCCTTCTGTTCCTGGCCTTTTCCGGCTGCCTGTTCCTGGTCGGCGCCCTGTTCTGGGGCATCCTGGTGTCGGCGCTGACCCGGTCCCAGCTGGTCGCCTACCAGCTGGCGATGCTCAGCTCCTTCCTCCCCGCGTTCCTCCTGTCCGGGTTCGTGTTCGCGATCGAAAACATGCCGCTCCCGGTCCGGATCATCAGTCATCTCTTCCCGACCCGCTATTTCGTCACGATTCTCAAGGGCATTTTTCTGCGCGGGGTCGGCATCGAGGTCCTCTTCCTGGAGGTGGGACTGCTCGCGGCCTACGCGGCGCTGATCTACCTGATCGTGCTCCGCAAACTCAAACAGAAGGTGGCCTGAAACCATGTGGAACCGCATCGCGGCGATCATCCGGAAGGAATTCATCCAGACGCTCAAGGACCCCCGGTCCCTGGCGCTGCTGGTCGGCCCCCCCATTCTCCAGCTGATCCTCTTCGGTTACGCCGTCAACCTGGACGTGGAAAAGGCGCGGCTGGGATGGATGGACGCGGACCGGACCCCCGAAAGCCGCGAGCTCGGGGACGCCTTCCGCAACTCGCGCTACTTCGCACTGACAGCCACGCCGGAGAGCGAGGGGGAAATCCGCGAACTCCTCGACCGCGGGGCGGTCGACGCCGTGGTCCGCCTGCTCCCGGGATTCGGCCGCGACGTCATGCGCGGGAACACCGCCGGGGTACAGATCCTCGTCGACGGCACCAACTCCAACACCGCGTCGATCGTCTCCAGCTACGCCACCCGGATCGTCGCCTCCTACGGCGCCGCCGTCGGAGCCGCCCGCCCCAAGGCCCCGCCCTCCCCGGCCGTGGGGCCCCCGGTTCCGGCCGTCATCCCGGTCCTGACGGCGGAGGACCGGGTCTGGTTCAACCCCGACCTGCGCAGCCGCGTCTATTTCGTCCCCGGCGTCATCGTCAACATCATCGCCCTGGTGACCATCATGCTCACGGCCATGAGCATCGTGCGGGAAAAGGAGCTCGGGACCATGGAGCAGCTGATGGTGACCCCGGTGCGCCCGTTCGAGCTGATGCTGGGGAAGCTCCTCCCTTTCGCCCTGATCGGCGTCTTTGAGGTCCTCTTCATCGTAGTCGCCGCCCTGCTGGTGTTCGGCATCCCCCTGCGCGGAAGCATCCCCCTGCTGATGTTCTGCTCCATCCTCTTCCTGCTGACGACTTTGGGCGTGGGCCTTTTCATCTCCACCCTGTCGCGCACCCAGCAGCAGGCGATGATGCTCTCCTTCTTCTTCTTCATGCCGGCGATGCTGTTGAGCGGCTTCGCCTTCCCGATCCGAAACATGCCCCCTGCCGTACAGCTGGTGACCTACCTGAATCCGTTGCGCTACTTCATGCAGATCGCCCGCGACCTTTTCCTGAAAGGGGTGGGCGCGCCGGCAATGTGGCAGGAGATCGCCGCGCTCGGCCTGGTCGGCCTGGCGGTTTTCGTCCTCAGCGCCCTCCGGTTCCACAAGAAACTGGACTAGGCCCCCCGGCGCCCCCCCTCTCCGCGTGCCACTTTAATGATGGCCGCGGATCGGTTTCCAAGCTATTATGGAACGCCGAAGAGGAGGCCGGAATGAAGCTTTGGATACGCAGAATATGTCTGACGGCGGCGCTGCTGTCGCCCGCGGGCGCCCCCGCGGCCGCCTTCGCCGACCAGGCCGCGGCCGCGCACGAGCCGCGGGCCGCCGAGACCGCCGCGGCCGAGGCCCTCACGCGCCTCGGCATCCCCCTGCAGCGGGACCCGGAGGGGGTCGTGCGCTGGATCGAGGCCGACCAGGGCCAGTTCACCGACGAGGCGCTCGCCCGCCTGCCCGCCCTCCGCAGCCTCGAATGGCTCGAGATCGGCGGAGGCCGCGTCACCCCTGCAGGGCTGGCCCACCTCCAGAATGCCACCGCGCTCCGGCGCCTCTATATTCACGACATCGATCTCGGCGCGAATCCGCTCCCCTGGCTTTCCGGCCTGCCGAACCTGGAGGCCCTCGCACTCCGGCACACCGGCACCGACGGCGCCGTGCTCAAGCACCTGACGTCCAAGTCCCTGACCGTGCTGAACCTGAGCGGGAACCCGGTCGGCGACAACGCCATGGAGGCCGTCGCCCGCCTCCGGCAGCTGGAGGTCCTGGCGCTGGCCGACACCAAGGTCACGGGAGCGGGGATCGCCAGCCTGGAAGGGATGCCCCGGCTGAACGAACTCAACATCATGCGGTGCGATATCCGGGACGGCGATCTCCAGTCCTTCCTTTCCATGCCCAACCTCCGGATCGTCTACGCCGAGGGGACACCCCTCGGAGACATGGCCGTTCACGGCATCGTACAGCGCTTTCCCATGCTGGCGATCTTTCGCTAGAACCCTGCAAGAGAGGACGGATCATGCATCGAAAACTGCGGATTTTGCCGGCACTGGCCGTTATCGGGGCCTCCCTGGCCCTGGGTGCCGTGGCCCCGGGAGATGAAGGGGACCCCGGGTGGATGCGCACCCCGGACGTGGTCTACGTGGGGACCCCCTACGACGTGGTTTCCACCATGCTCCGGATGGCGGGTGTCAAAAAGCAGGACGTGGTCTACGACCTCGGGTGCGGCGACGGCCGCATGCTGGTGCTGGCGGCCCAGAAGTACGGGTGCCGCGCCGTCGGCTACGACATCGACCCGGTGCGCGTCCGGGAGTCCCGGGAGAACGTGGCCAGAAACGGGGTCGGGAACCTGGTCGAGATCATCCAGGAGGACATCTTCAAGGTCGACCTGGCCGAGGCCACCGTCCTCCCCATCTACCTGCTCCCCGAAATGAACCGCCGCCTCCTGCCCCAGCTGGAAAAACTGAAACCGGGCTCGCGGATCGTTTGCCACGATTACGGGCTGGACGGCATCATCCCGGACGAGACCAGGACGGTGATTTCCAACGAGGACAACGCCAGTCACATCCTCATGCTCTACACCACCCCCCTGCGCAGGAACTGAGAGACAACCCCGGAAAACAGAGCGGGCCGCCCGGAGGCGGCCCGCGGTTGGCCCTTGCGGCGTTTTGGGAAACGAGGGGCTATTTCCCCTTCGCCTTGCGCATCTCCTCCGCCATGTACTTGATCTCGGTCAGGTCGCTCTGCATCTCGCTGTAGCCGTACCACCAGGCGTAATCGGGGCTGGCATGAAACATCCCCTGGAACGCCCGGTTCCGGTGCTCGAGGAACATCACGAACAGCTTGGTCTCGATCGAAGTCGGGGCGTCCTGGAACGCCAGGAGGTCGGGGAAGGCGTAGGCGTAGGACTTGGGTTGCTTGAGGACCCCGTCTTTATACAGCCCGGCGACGACGCGGATCGCCTCGGCCATCAGGTGATCGATCTCCTTGATCATCTGGTCCCCCTTGAGCAGTTCCGACCCGGCGAAGCTGGCCGAGTGGCACTGCCGGCAGGTATTGAGGGTCTTGTCCCGTTCCTTCTGCCACTCCTCCTGCGTGGTGCGCAGCAGATCGATCTTCTTCACCGCGTCGAGACGCTCGGTGGGATTGCCGGCAGGGTCGAGAACCCCGATAGCCTGAAAGATGGTCTTGCGGTCCTCGGCCCAGATGATGTCCCCCGGCATGGGGAGCCGCAGCCCCAGGAAACCCCAGGCGGTCCGGACTTCGTGATTTCCCTCCTGCATGTGGCAGGTCTGGCAGGTAGGGGCGGCCGTCCCTTCCGGCAGAACCTTGTTCTGTTTGAGCAGGGCGCGCACGCCGTGCTTGGAGGAGGAATACATCTCCCACTGGGGGTGGTCGAAACCCATGTGGCAGGTCTGGCACGCCTGCGGCTGCCGCGCCTCGACGACCGAGAAGGTGTGCCGCGTGTGGCAGGCGTCGCAGGAGGCCGTGCCGTAGCCGGGATTGTTCTTCTTCAGGTCCTTGATCTCCGCCTCGGTCTTGACCCCGATCTTGTGGCAGCCGCCGCACCCCTTCATCCCGTCGGTGACGATGGAGGGCTGCCAGTGCATGGTGGGCATCGCCTTCATCGAAGCCCAGGCCAGGGCGTGTTTTCCCTTCTTGTACTGCTGCACCCGGGCGTCGTGGCAGGTGGCGCAGGTGTCCGGGGTGGGAATCTTCGTCTTGGCGACATCGGTGGCGGAGACATGGTCCGAGCCGTGGCACACGGCGCAGTCCATCCCCATCTGCCCGTGCTTGCTCAGCTCCCAGTCGGTCACGATGTTGGGGGTGACGTTCTTGTGGCAATCCACGCAGTCGGCCGCCAGCCCGGCATTGAGACTCATGCCGGCGGCAAGGGCCGCTGCGAACAGCATCATGCGCAATCCCGGCGTTTTCATGGTACCGCCTTTCTGAAATACATCAAATCCCGGTCGTTGGGTGTCCGGTCGAGCCTTTGGTCTTCATTATAGGGGATTCCGGCGCGGACGCAAGATTTTTGGAAGCGCGCGCGGATCAGGCGTAGGCGTTCGCGAATCGGTTGGCGATGAAATCGGGATACCCGAAACTCTCCTGGGTGACGAACCCCCGCGGCGGGCGCCCCGATTGCAGCACCGTGTCCGCCACCGCGCACAGGGCGCTGGCCGTGGTGACCTGGATGGCGGCCCAGGGGCGGCCGGAGATCTCCCGGGGGTAGAATTTCCTGACGTAGTTCTCCTCGAACAGCGCGCCGTCCTGCTTCCCGGTCACGGAGACGTACACGAGGACCACGTCCTGGTGGGTCCGGGGCACGGCCGCCTCCAGGATGCGCTTGAGCGTGCCGCGGTCCCGGTTGAGCTTCAGGTCCTGCATCAGGAACTGCATCTTCTCGCAGTGCCCGGGGTAGCGCAGCGTCTTGTAGTTGAGCGTCCGCACCCTCCCCCGGTAGGTTTCCGCCAGGGTGCCGAGGCCGCCGGAGGTGTTGAATCCCTCGTAGAGGAGACCGTCCACCGAGATCGTCTCGTACCCCTCGAGGGGCAGGAGGGTCGTCGTCCTGCCCTCCTCGACCCCGGTGCACAGGTTGCCGTACTCGTTGATCAGACCGTCGGTCGACCAGGTCAGCGAATACTTCAGCGCGTTGCCGGGGTTGACCGGAAGCGCCCCCACCCGCAATTTCACCGTGTCGAGTTCGTCGAAATGTTTCATGAGCTCGTTGGCGATGATGCTGATGAACCCGGGGGCCAGGCCGCACTGGGGCACGAAGGCCACCGGCGCGCCGGCGCTGATCCGGGCGATGTGGCGCGCCACCTCCACGTCCTCGGTGAGGTCGAAGTAGTGCAGGCCGTGGCGCAGCGCGGCCTCCGAGACCGCGAAGTTGCCGTAATACGGCAGGCAGGAGATGACGGCCTCGGCCGGGTGGGCGCCGATGAAGCTCTCGAGCGCCGCGGGATCGGAGGCGTCGACCTGGTGCAGTTCCACCCCGGCGCAGGCGGTAGCCCGGAGGCGCCGCACGGCATCCCGGTCCGAATCCCCCACGACCAGTTCGTAATCGCCCGACTCCGAAAGGAGGCAGGCGATCAGCGCCCCCACCTTCCCGGCCCCCATCAGCAGGATACGTTTCATCCGCACCTCCCCAATTCCCCGCCCGACCATGATTTATCCGCTTGAAATCGCAAAAGCAAGGAGCAAAATAGCCTCGTGCTCGCGGCCGCGCTGATTTTCCTGGGGACCTATCTCGTGCTGGCTCTGGGGCGGTTGCCCGGCTTCCGGGTGGACCGCACCGGAGCGGCCATCATCGGCGCCAGCCTGATGATGGCGTTCGAGGTGCTCACCCTGGAGGAGGCCTGGGCCGCCGTCGACCACAACACGATCCTGCTCCTGTTCGGGATGATGATCGTGGCGGCCAACCTCCGCGTTTCGGGCGTCTTCGCCGCCGTGAGCGCGTGGTCGGTCGAGCACGCCCGCCACCCGCTCACGCTCCTGGCCGCCGTCATCCTCGTCTCCGGCGTCTTCTCCGCTTTCTTCGTCAACGACACCGTCTGCCTGGTCCTGACCCCCCTCGTGCTGGACATGGCCCTCGCCCTCGGGCGCAACCCGGTCCCCTACCTGCTCGCGGTGGCCATGGGATCCAATATCGGCAGCGTGGCCACCATCACGGGGAACCCCCAGAACATGATGATCGGGGCCTTTTCCGGCATCCCCTACCGCACCTTCGCCGCCGCGCTCGGCCCCGTGGCCGCCGTCGGGCTGGTCCTGACGTTTCTCGTCATCGCCCTCGTCTACCGCGGCGAATTCCGCCGCGCGGAGACCCTCGCGGTCGCTCCGCGCCGCACGCGCATCCACCGCCCGCTGGCCTGGAAATCGCTCACCGTCTCCGCCCTCATGCTCATCGGCTTCTTCTCGGGATGGCCGGTCGCGGAGGTGGCGATCGTGGCCGCGGCGCTCCTGCTCCTGACGCGGAAGCTCAAGCCGGAGAGGATCTACCGGGAGATCGATTTTTCGCTGCTGGTGCTCTTCATCGGCCTTTTCATCGTCATCGCCGGGGTCGAGAAGACCCTGATGTCGTCCGACGCGCTGGTGCGCGCCGCGGGCAGCGGGCTGGAGCGCCCGATCGTGTTCAGCGCCGCCGCCGCGCTCCTGTCCAACCTCGTAAGCAACGTGCCGGCGGTCCTCCTCTTCAAGCCGCTGATCCCCGCCCTCGGCGATCCGGAGCGCGGCTGGCTGCTGCTGTCGATGGCCTCCACCCTGGCCGGGAACCTGACCCTCCTGGGGTCGGTCGCCAACCTGATCGTCATCCAGAAGGCCGGGCGGAAGGCGCGGATCGGTTTCGCGGAATACTTCCGGACCGGCCTGCCCCTCACGCTCCTGACGATGGCCGCGGGAATGTGGCTCCTCCGCTGACCCGCGCGGTCCGACGGCGGGAGCCTACTCCTCCCCGACGCCGTAGTCGAGGGTCGCCAGCTGCCGGTAGAGCTGCTGCCGGGCCCGGATGTCGCCCTGGGCCAGGGCGAGGAGGCGCTTGGCCTCCTCGGGCTGGCTCAGCGTCAGCATCTTGTAACGCGTTTCGGCGTAGGCGTAGTCCTTCACCGGGATGGTCGGCGGCCGGGAATCGAGGATCAGCGGGTTCTTCCCCTCCATCGCCAGGAGCGGGTTGTACCGGTAGAGGATCCAGTGGCCGCTGTTGACCGCCGCCTTCTGCTGATCCATCCCGTGGATCATGTCGTAGCCGTGGGCGATGCAGTGGCTGTAGGCGATGATGATGGAGGGGCCGGGGAAGGCCTCGGCCTCCTGGAACGCCCGGATGGTCTGTACGTCGTTGGCCCCGAGGGCCACCGAGGCCACGTAGGCGCCCCCGGAGTTCATCGCGTGCATCCCGAGGTCCTTCTTGGAGGCGGGCTTCCCCCCGGCGGCGAACTTGGCTACGGCCGCCCGAGGGGTGGCCTTGGACATCTGCCCGCCGGTGTTACTGTACACCTCGCTGTCGAGCACCAGGATGTTCACGTCGCGGCCCGAAGCCAGGACGTGGTCCAGCCCGCCGTAGCCGATGTCGTAGGCCCAGCCGTCCCCGCCGACGATCCACACGCTCTTCTTCACCAGGTTATCCGCCAGGGTGAGGAGGCTCCTGGCCTCGAGGGAATCCGTCCCCCGCAGCCGGTCCTTGAGCGCCGCCACCCTTTCCCGCTGGTCGAAGATGCCGGCTTCGGTCGACTGGTCGGCGTCGAGCAGCCGCCCCGCCAGCTCGTCGCCGATCCGGGGCGCCAGCGCCCGGACCAGCTCCCGGGCCACTTCGGCGTGCTGGTCGACCGTCAGCCGGAAGCCCAGGCCGAACTCGGCGTTGTCCTCGAAGAGCGAATTGCTCCAGGCCGGCCCCCTCCCGTCCCGGTTGCGGGTATAGGGGGTCGTCGGGAGGTTGGCACCGTAGATGGAGGAGCACCCGGTGGCGTTGGCGATGAGGGCCCGGTCTCCGAAAAGCTGCGTCAGCAGCTTGATGTAGGGGGTCTCACCACAGCCGGCGCACGCCCCGGAAAACTCGAAGAGCGGCTCGAGCAGCTGGGTGGTCTTGACGCTGCTCAGCCGCAGCAGCCGGCGGTCGTACTCCGGCAACTCGAGGAAGAAACGGAAATTCTCCCGCTCGGCGAGGCGGACCGGGGGCTGCGGCACCATGTTGATCGCCTTGAGCCTCGGCTCCTTCCGGTTGCGCGCGGGGCACATCCCCACGCACACGCCGCAACCGGTGCAGTCCTCCGGGGCCACCTGGACGGTGTACATCATGCCCGGCTCCAGGTCCTTCCCCTTCGCCTGCATATGCTTGAAGGTGGGGGGCGCCGTCTCCAGGTGCCGGGCGTCGTAGGCCTTGATCCGGATGCTCGCGTGCGGGCAGGATATGGCGCATTTGCCGCACTGGATGCAGGTGTTCGGGTCCCACGAGGGGATCTCCAGAGCGATATTGCGCTTCTCCCACCTGGCGGTCCCCGTCGGGAAGGTCCCGTCCACGGAGAAGGCGCTCACCGGGAGGCGGTCCCCCTCCCCTTCGATGATGCGGGCGGTGAAGGTCTGCACGAAATCGGGGGCCTCCTCCGGCACCGCCGGCGGTTTTTCGATGCTGCTGGTAGGCGATGCGGGGACCTCAACCTCGAAAAGGTTGGCCAGCGTCTCCTCCACCGCGCGGAAGTTCTTCCGGACGACCTCCTCCCCCTTCGACCCGTACGTCTTCTGGATCGATTTCTTGATGGCGTCGATCGCCTCGTCGCGCGGCAGCACCCCCGAAATGGCGAAGAAGCAGGTCTGCATGATGGTGTTGACCCGCGCGCCCATCCCCGTCTCCTTCGCGACCTTGTAGCCGTCGATGACGTAGAAACGGATCTTCCTGTCGATGATGCGCTGCTGCACGCTCCGCGGGATCCGGTCCCAGACCTCGTCGGGACCGTAGGGGCTGTTCAGGAGGAAGGTAGCCCCTTCGACGGCGTCCCGGAGCATGTCGTACCGTTCCAGGAAAACGAACTGGTGGCAGGCGATGAAGTTCGCCTTGTCCACGAGGTAGGTGGAGCGGATCGGTTTGGCCCCGAACCGGAGGTGCGACACGGTCACTGTGCCCGACTTGCGCGAATCGTAGGAGAAGTACCCCTGGGCGTGGTTGAGCGTGTCCTCACCGATGATCTTGATGGAATTCTTGTTGGCGCCGACGGTGCCGTCCGCCCCCAGCCCGTAGAAGAGGCAGCGGGTGACGTCCCCCTCGACGCTGAACCCGGGGTCGTAATCGATGGAGTTGTCCGTGACGTCGTCGTGGATCCCGACGCTGAAATAGTTTTTCGGATTCTCCTTTTTCAGTTCCTCGAATACGCCGCGGATCATGGCCGGGGTGAATTCCTTCGAGGAGAGCCCGTAGCGCCCCCCCACCACCTTGGGAAAGCCCGTGAGCGGCAGGGTGCCGGCGGAAAAGGATTCCGCGATCGCCGTGACCACGTCCTTGTACAGCGGCTCCCCGCCTGCGCCCGGCTCCTTGGTCCGGTCGAGCACCGCCAGCGCGCGCACCGACCGCGGGAGCGCCCGGAGCATGGCTTCCCCGGAGAAAGGACGGTAAAGGCGGACTTTCAGGACACCTACCTTTTCCTTCCGGTCGGCGAGGTATTCGACGGTCTCCTCGGCCGCTTCCGCCCCCGACCCCATCAGCACGATCACGCGCTCCGCGTCCGGGGCGCCGACGTAGTCGAACAGGTGATACTGCCGCCCGACGACGGCGGCGAACCGGTCCATGGCCTTCTGTACGATGGCGGGGGCGGCCAGGTAGAAGGGATTCGCGGCCTCCCGTGCCTGGAAGAAGACATCGGGGTTCTGCGCCGTCCCCCGGATGACGGGGTTGTCGGGGGAGAGCCGGCGCAGGCGATGGGCCAGGACCAGGTCGTCGTCGATCATGGCCCGGATATCCTCGTCCGTGAGCTGCTCGATCTTCATGATTTCATGAGAGGTCCGGAACCCGTCGAAGAAGTGCACGAATGGGACGCGGGCCTGGAGCGTCGCAGCCTGGGCGATCAGGGTCATGTCCATCACTTCCTGCACCGAGCCCGAGGCCAGCATCGCCCAGCCGGTGGAGCGCACGGCCATGACATCGCTGTGGTCGCCGTAGATCGAAAGCGCGTGGGTCGCGATGGTGCGGGCGGTGACGTTGAAGACCGTGGGCGTCAGCTCCCCGGCGATCTTGAACATGTTGGGGATCATCAGGAGCAGCCCCTGCGATGCGGTGAACGTGGTGGTCAGGGCGCCGGCCTGCAGCGCGCCGTGGACGGCCCCGGCCGCCCCCCCCTCACTCTGCATCTCTGTCACCGAGGGAATCATCCCCCAGATGTTCCTGACCTTCCGGGCAGTCCAGGCGTCGGCCCATTCCCCCATCGGCGACGACGGGGTGATGGGATATATCGCGATGACCTCGCTTGTGCGATAGGCGATATAGGCTGCGGCCTCGTTACCATCGATGGTAACCCTTTTTCTTTCCATGGTTCACCCTCTGCGAGTCAAGGTGGGGAGAGCGGCTCCGGGCAGGGGCGGTTGCGACCCCTCTTTCACTTCCACCCGCGTGATCGTCTGACCGATGATGCCCGTCCATGTCGGCGATTTCTCCGGCCGGGAAGAACCGGGTCCCCCGGACAGACAGGCCCATTCTAAAATAATACGGGGGGTATTACCAGCCGGTATTTCTCCGGTCGACCCGGCCGCTCCGGGAAAAGGGGCGGAACGGGATTAGTCCCTGATTTATCACATCTTAATGAGTTCAGGGCTGCGCCGCTTCGACCGCCGCCCGACGTCCGGCTTCGATCGCCCGGCGGTTGCTCTGGAGCATCCCCGGCCGGGTCCCTTTCTCGGCGAACGCCGCCAGGATCGATTCCTGGTCCACCGCCCCGGTCAGCTCCAGGTAGGCGCCCAGCATGACCATGTTGGCCGATTTGGCGCTGCCCAGTTCGGAGGCGATTTCGTAGGAGGGGATCCTGACGATCCGGATATCCTTCCGGTCCGGGACTTCCTTCACCATCGACGTGTTCGCAAGCAGGAGCCCTCCCGGACGGACCGCGGGGGCGAATTTTTCGATGGAGGGCTGGTTGAAGGCGATCAGGCTCGTGGGGCGGCTGATCCAGGGGGAGGCGATCGAACTGCGGGAGAGATGCAGGTGGCAGTGGGCCGTCCCCCCGCGCATTTCCGGCCCGTAGGAGGGGATCCAGGTGACCTCCAGCCCCTCGCGCATGGCCCCCTCGGCCAGCGCGAGCCCCGTGAAGAGGACCCCCTGCCCGCCGAACCCGCTCAGGGTGAGCGCCTCTTCCCCGATTTCGCCCCGGGCCACGCTCCCGGCCGCCGGGGCCGGCGTTTCCGTCCGGGCCGCGGGGGACGCGGGCCCGAGGAGTGTCCCGGCCGCCTTGGGCGCACCGATCCCCCTGGGGACATGGCCGCTGCGGTCGAGGTCCCGGAAAACCCGGAGCGGGAAAACCGGGATCATGTGCTTCTCCACCCAGTGCATCGCCTCATCGGGCGGGACCTTCCAGCCGCTGGGGCAGGGGGAGAGAACCTCGACGAAGGAGAACCCGCGCCCCTCGATCTGGTTCCGGAGCGCCTTGCGCACCGCCTTGCGTGCGCGCATGTTCTGCCGGGCGTCGGTCAGGGCCACCCGTTCGATGTAGGCGGGCCCGTCGAGCGTCGCCAGCAGTTCGCACATCCGCATCGGCGGCCCCTCGACCTCGAAGGAACGCCCCCTGGGGGAGGTCGTGGTGCGCTCACCGAGCGGGGTCGTGGGCGCCATCTGCCCCCCCGTCATGCCGTAGATGCCGTTGTTGACGAAAAAGACCGCGATCGATTCCCCGCGGTTGGCCGCGTGGAGAATCTCGTTCCCCCCGATGGCGGCCAGGTCGCCGTCCCCCTGGTAGCAGAATACGACCGCCTCCGGGCGCGCGCGTTTGACCCCGGTCGCCACGGCGGGGGCCCGGCCGTGGGAGGAGGAGATATTGCCCACGTCGAGGTAGTAGTACATGAAGATGGAGCAGCCGACCGAACCGACGAGGATGGTCCGGTCCTGGATGCCGAAATCGTCGATAGCCTCCGCGATCAGCTTCTGCAGCACCCCGTGGCCGCACCCGGGGCAATAGTGGGTGATTTCGGTATCCCCCCCCTTGCGCTCGAAACGGTCGTAAAAAGATGCGGATCGGCTATGCTTTGTTTCCCACACACTCTTTCTCCATCTTTCTGAGGGCTTCGGCCACTTCCTCCGCCGCCGGCATCATCCCCCCGGTCCGGCGCATCAGTTCGACCGGGGTGATCCCGCCCACGTGCAGGCGGACGTCGTCCACCATCTGGCCGCTGTTGAGCTCCAGCACCATTATGGCGTACACCTTGCCGGCCAGCTGGCGCAACCGCCGGGCGGGAAACGGGAGGAGGCTGATCGGGCGCAGCAGGCCCACCCGGACTCCCTGGTCGCGGGCCATGTCCACCGCGGCGCGGGCGATGCGGCTGCTGATGCCGAAGGCGACGACGAGGATTTCGGCGTCCTCCGTCCGGATCTCCTCCCACCGGACCTCGTTCCTCTCGATTTCCGCGTAGGTCTTTTCCAGCCCGGTGATGTGGATCTCCTGTTTTTCGTGCTCGAGCAGGATCGAGGTGATCAGGTTTCCACGCGTGCGGGCGGTGCCGGTCACGGCCCACGGCTTTTCCGGCGCCTCCGCGGCCCCGGCGGTGATCTCGACCGGTTCCATCATCTGCCCGAGCGCCCCGTCGGCCAGCACCATCACGGGGGTGCGGTAGCGGTCGGCCACGTCGAAGGCATGGATCGTGAGGTCGCACATTTCCTGGACGCTGTTGGGGGCGAAGACGGGGGTCCTGTAGCAGCCGTGCCCGCCGGCCTTGACGACCTGGTGGTAGTCCCCCTGTTCCACGCCCAGGTTCCCGAGCCCCGGCCCCGCCCGCTGCACGTCCACGATCACCCCCGGCAGCAGGGCGCCCGCCATGTAGGAGATCCCCTCCTGCATCAGGCTGATGCCGGGGCCGGAGGAAGCGGTCATGGCCCGTGCGCCCGCCGACGAGGCGCCGAAGAGCATCTGGATGGCGCCGATCTCGCTCTCGGCCGGGACGAAGACGCCCCCGGAATCGGGAAGGAGAAGAGAGGCCATTTCCGCGATTTCGCTCGCCGGGGTGATCGGATAGCCGAAGTACGCCCTGCACCCCGCGGCGACCGCGCCGCGCACCACCGCTTCATTCCCCTTCATCAACAGGCGCATGCGCCGCCTCCAGAATCGATAACCGGCCCCTGTTCGGGCCTCTTCCTGCGTAAGCCACAAACCCTTTCAGGCTGCGGGCTTACCCTCACCCAGCGTGCGCACGCGCACGGTGATGGCCCCGGGCTCGGGGCAGACGTAAAAGCAGATGCCGCACCCGGTGCACCCGCTCCCCTTGTAGACCGCCGCATTATAGCCCTGTCGGTTCAGCACCGTCCCCTGCTCAAGCACCTTCGCGGGGCAGGAAACGACGCAAAGGCGGCACCCCTTGCAGAGATGGTGCGCGATGATGACATCGCCGCGATCCGACATGATTTCCTCCAGCACGTTCCAGCCCTCTGCCGGGCATGGTAAAACTTTAACCATAATCTGGATTGACTGACGAGGCAACACCTGTTTCGAAAAAAGGTTTCATCTTGGCAGGGCTGGACGGCCCGGGTTAGAATGGCCGGAATTGGGAGGAGAAATCATGTCCCGGCAGAACCCCAGCATCTCCGTCGAGTGCCCCTGTTGCGGCGCCCGCATCGTCATCGACCCGAACCTCGGCAAGGTGATCCGGCACGAACTCCCCCCCCCGAAAAAGAATTCCCTGGACCTCGGGGAGGCGGCCGAACTCCTGCGCCGGCAGGCGGAGGAGCGGGAGGCCGTCTTCCGCCGGAGCGCCGCGGACCTCGAGTCCCACTCGCAGCTGCTCGAGCGGAAATTCGAGGAATCGCTGGATCAGAACCGGGGCCGGCCCGTGACCCGCCCCACCCGGGATATCGATCTTGATTGATACCTGAGGGATTCCCGGGACATGCCCGGATCGCCGGGCCGAGTTCCGACCATGACGAAGCTTCTTCGAAATCTGTCCCTGCGCGCCAGGATTGCGGCCGGGTTCATCCTGATCGCCATCCTGAGCACCGTCCTGGCCGCGTTCATGGGGTCCAGGATCCTCACCCGGACCATGCTGGACGAGGAACTCAAACAGCTCCGCCAGGACCTCCGGTCCGCCTCGATGGTCTACGCCTTCGCGCGGGACTCCGTGCGGCAATCGGTCCAGGGGGCGGCGCGCTCGGAGCGCCTGGCCCTGGCGCTGGAACCGGGAGGGAGGGAGACGGTCCCCGGCCTTCTCGCGCGCATCCGCGAGGAACAGCGCCTCCATTTCCTGACCTTCGTGGACACCCGGAGTCCGAGGATGCTGCGGGCGCTCGAGAGGGATCTGGAGCAGCCCGGGGCCGACCGTCTCCCCATCCTCGATTACCTCAAGAACGCCCTGTCCGGGGGAACCTCGGCGGGGACGGAGGTGCTCCCGCCCGAGTCGCTCCGCAGGGAGGGGCAGGCGCTGGCGCAGCAGGCCCGCGTCCCGATCCATTCCTCCCCCGACGCCCGGCCCGAGGTCGACAGCGGGCTGGCCCTGATCGCGGCGACGCCGGTGGAGACCAGCTCCGGCTTCAAGGGAGTGCTCTACGGGGGGATCCTCCTCAACCGCGACACCCGGCTCGTGACCCGGATCGGCGATTTCGTGTTCGGCGCGCGCCACGCCGACGACGCGTCCGACGGGATCGTTTCCCTCCACCTGGGCGACGTGCGGGTGGCGACCAACGCCGCGACCCCGGACGGGGAGGGGGAAGCCGGCACGCGCGCCCACGCCGACATCGGGCGCACCGTCCTGTCCCTGGGGAAGACTTTTTTCGGCCGGGTCCACGAGGGGTCAGGCCGCCAGCTGGCCGCCTGCGAGCCCCTGCGCAACCGCCGGAGCGCCGTGGTGGGGATGCTGTGCGTCGGGATCTCGGACAAGCCGCTCCTGGACGCCCAGTCCTCGATGACGGCGACCTTCCTGATGGTTTCCGGGATCGGGGCCCTGATCGTGCTGGGCCTCGCCTTCTTTCTCACCCGCGCCGTGACGGACCCGAAGGGAGGAGCCTAGATCTTCCCCAGCGCCCGCAGCACCCTGTCGGGCGTGATGGGGTGGTCGAGGATCCACTTCCCCGTCGCGTTGTGGATGGCCGACGAGGTGATGGCCGCCAGCGCCGCCCCCACGTTCTCCCCGATCCCGAACGATCCGTACGCCCCGTACCCGAGGTGGCTCTCGTTGAGCAGGCAGCGGACGGCGGGGTAATCGTTCATCGTGGCGAAATGATAGTGGGCCAGGTCGAAATTGAGCCCGACCCCCGTCCGGGGGCAGAAGACCTTCTCCTCGGTGGCGCTCTTGCCCAGCCCCATGACGGCGCCGCCGTACTGCTGCGCCTCGCACCCCCGGCGGTTGAAGATGTGGCCGACGTCGTTGACGCACACGATCCCCGTAACGTGGACCCTCCCCGTCTCCACGTCCACCTCGGCCTCGATGAAGTGCGCCTGCCGCCCCATGACGTAATACTTCCGCCCCCCGCCCATCATCTCCGTCATCATGGCGATCGGGGGCCGGACCTCGGGGTGGGCCACCACCGGGCTCTGGCTCATGAAGCCCCCCGCCACCTGGGCCAGGGGGCGCTTCCGTTCGGGGTCGGCCTTCTCGAAGATCATGCTGTCCCGGATGTCGAAGTCCTCCGGCTTTTTGGCCTGCGGGGTCTTCGCGCCGCCCGGCGCCCCCATCATGAACCCCATCGGCATGGCGCCCGTCGCCGCCGCGATCTCGAGGATCTTCCCCTTCAGCTCCCGGGCGGCGAGGACGAGCTGGCTGGCCGCGTTCACCATCCCGCTCGACCCCGCGGGCTGGGCCAGCGACCAGGCCCCGTTGTCCACCCTCCGCTCCTGGATGAGCACGTCCTCGTACTTGAGGCCGATTTCCGCGGCCACCGAGTGGCGGTAGCCCGACTCGGTGTCGATCCCCATGTCGCACCGCAGCCCGACGATGGTGACTTTGCCGTTCTGGAGCATCAGGCAGGCGTGGGAGTTGCTCACGAACGACATCATCCCGGCGCCCCAGTGCCATTCGTTGATCGAGGTGAACCCCATCCCGTGCATCCGCCCGCTCGGAAGGCGGCGCGCCGCCGGGGGGTGCCACTTCCGGTCCCAGTCGATCGCCTCCTTCCCCATCTCCACGACCTCCCTGAGGCTGTGCCGCCGCGGGAAGCCGTTCTCCTCCTGGTACCGGGTAATGAAGTCCCAGTCGTGCCCCTGGCAACCGTCGTTCAGGAGGGCTACCTCGGTCGGGTCGAGGCCGAACTCGGCGGCCACCAGGTCGAACATCACGTTGTGGGGCACGCAGGCGGCGGCCCCGTGCCGGAAGCACTCCTGGAAACCCTTGTTGGTCAGCGGCCAGGTCTGGGACCCCCGGATGTTGGGGATTTTGGTGCACTCGTAGGTCTTGTCCACCGCCGGGTTGCGCGCCCCGGTCATGTGCCAGTGAAAGGCCGTGATCGTCCCGTCCCTTTTCGCCCCCACCTTGCAGCGGTAAGTCCCCGCCTCGTCCCCGCCGCAGTAGAAGCCGCTCTCGTCGTAGAGGAGTTTCACCGGCCGGCCGGCCGCGCGCCGGGCCAGCACGGCGGCCAGGCGCACGAAGGAGTTGCTGTAGGCGAGCCAGGCCAGCCCCCCGTACCAGGAACCCTGGTAGGGGAAGGTGACCCTGATTTTGGACCAGTGGGTGAAGGCGGGCTCTCCTCGGGCACCCCCGAAGGGGAACATCCCCATCCCCCCCATGCCGCGGGGGGAACTCAGATCGCTCTGCGGGTTGGCCTGGTGGTGGACCCAGAGGTCCAGGCCCCCCTCCTTCCACTGGGCCACGCACACCATCGCCTCCACCCCCGCCGGGGTGTTCATCTCCCTGCGGATGGTGTACTCCAGGACCTTGTCCGCCTCGGCGAACCCCTTTTCGAGGTCGCCGATCTTCCGGTCCTCGCTCCCGATCACGTTGGGCCCGCGCTTGGCCCCCGCCCCGGGAAAAAACGGCATCATGCGCCGCACCTCGGGCATGATCTTCGGGGCGTCCTCCCCGGCCGCCTCCTCCATGTCGAGGAGGAAGGGGAGCTCCTCCCACTCGACCTCGACGAGCCCCAGCGCGCGATCGCAGATCTCCTCGCTGTCGGCCGCCACGGCCACCCCCATGGGGTGCTGGTAGAAATCGGCCGTCCCGGGCAGGGTCAGGATGCTGTAGCTCGCGGAGATGTCGGCCCCGGTCCCGCTGTCGGAGGCGATGTCGGGGTCGTCCCAGGTCAGGATGTCGCGCACCCCCGGGAGCTCCTTCGCCCGGGTGACATCCATCTTCACGATGCGCGCGTGCGCGCGCGGGGAGACGAGGATCTTGGCGTACAGCATCCCCGGCAGCGCGATGTCCCTCGTGAATATCGCCCGCCCCGAAACCCGGTCGAAGGCATCCTGCCGCGTCATCTCGCGCTTGATCTGCGCGCTCGCTTCCGGGACCTTCCAGGTCCAGGCCTCGTCCGCCATGCTCCCCCCCCTGGCCCGTCCCGGGCGCCACACGGCGACGGCCCTCCGGCCCTGCTCCCGCCCCGTCCGCCCGGTCCGGCGATCGGCAATTTCAGTGTGATCGCGGGTCATGCCCGCCTTTCGGCTTTCATTACGCCCCGCGTCGGGCGAACGCTACAGGCGGGGGCGACACCGGGCCCCGCGCCCGGCGCGATTTGGACTTGAAAAGCGGCGCGGAAGTCAGCAAAATGAGTGGCCTGCCGGATTGCCGGGCCCCGGGTCACCCCCGCCCCCGATCCGGGCTTCGATCTTGTGGCGACGTAGCTCAGTCGGTTAGAGCGTGGGATTCATAACCCCAAGGTCGGTGGTTCGATTCCACCCGTCGCTACCAACTCCCACCATCACCAGGAAACCCGCGGCCGCCCTCCTCAAGACGTCGGGACATGTTTATTGCATATTCGCCCGCATTTTTATGTTTTCGCATATCCCCTTCCCTTCAAAAGCGATATGCTATTGCATGCCGCCCATGACCCGCCCATGACGATGAGGAGCCTCATGAACCGGATGCTGTTCAAAAACCGCGCGCAGTTCAGGAAATGGCTGACGAAAAACGCCCTGGCCGGTGAAGGCGTCTGGCTGGTCTTCGGCAAAACCTCCAGGGTGGAAACCATCAGGGCGGACGAAGCCCTGGAGGAAGCTCTCTGCTTCGGCTGGATCGATGGCCAGATACGGAGTGTCGACGACGATACGTACGTGAAATATTTCAAGCAGCGCGACGTCGCGAGCCACTGGTCGGACAAAAACAAAGGCCTCGTCCAAAAGCTCGAGTCGCTGGGCCTGATGACCGATTTCGGCCGGGCGAAGGTCCAGATCGCCCGACAAAACGGACGCTGGACCGCACCGAAACCGGGCGCCCTGACCGACGACCAGGTACGGTCGTTCGAGGATATGCTGAAAGCTCATGGCAGCGCCTACGCGAATTTCGTGAAGATGACGCCCTCCGCGCGCAGAACCTACGCCAGGTCGTATTTTCTGGGCGCCAAGACCGACCAAGGCAGGCAAAAACGGCTCGCCGCGATCATCGAGCGCCTCGAGCTCAATTTGAACCCGATGGAAAGCATGAAAAAGCTGGGATAGAATCCATGAAGGAGGCCGGCCGCAGCGGGCCTCCTCGAATTCCCGCTCATGGTTCGGAATCGCCCATAAACCGTTCCGTCGCGCAGTACGCTCGATAAGGCAACAGTGGATCTCAGACTTGGACATTGAAGAAGACATATTCTCCGTTATATATTATGAGTATTGGTTATACATAGGACATCAATGAGGACATACGAGAAGACCCACCCTTGGCTGAAATTCCAGGCGGACCTGCACGGTCTGTCGCCGTCCACCTGGATGGCGCTGGGGGAATGCCAGTCGAAGTGCGAGCATATCGCACGGGTGCCGCTACGTCCTTCGACGGCGGAAGAGCTCTACAAGCTGTTTCTGGCGAAGGGGATCGCCGCTACGACGGCCATCGAGGGCAACACGCTCACCGAAGACCAGGTCCGCAGGCATCTGGACGGCAACCTGGAGGTGCCGCCCTCGCTGGAGTACCAGAAGCAGGAAATCGACAACGTTCTTGCCGCCTGCAACCGCATCCTGGACGATGTGGCGACAGGCGGGGGCGAGCCGCTCTCGGCGGCGGCCATCCAGGCACACAACCGGGAAGTGCTGGCAAATTTGAAACTGGAGGAAGGGGTGCAACCGGGTCAGCTTCGCACCCATTCCGTCCTGGTGGGCAAATACCGGGGCGCGCCGGCGGAAGACTGCGAATATCTGCTGGACCGGTTGTGCCAATGGCTGAACGGGCCGGACTTCCGGCCGCAGAAGGGAATGGAGATCGCATTCGCAACGTTGAAGGCCATCCTCGCGCATCTGTACATCGCCTGGATTCATCCCTTCGGAGATGGCAACGGGCGCACCGCACGGCTGGTGGAGTTCGAAATCCTCATCCGTTCGGGCGTGCCGGCGCCGGCCGCGCACCTGCCGAGCAACCATTACAACCAGACCCGGACCGAGTATTACCGCCAGTTGGACCACGCCGGCAGATCGGGAGGCGAGGTGACCTCCTTCGTGGCCTATGCCATCCAGGGTTTTCTGGACGGGCTCCAGGGCCAATTGGAAACCATCTGGAACCAGCAGTGGGACGTTGCCTGGCGAAACTACGTGCACGAGCTCTTCCGGGACAGAGGCAATCCCAGCCAGCAGCGTCAACGTCATCTGGTGCTGGACCTGTCGCGGAGGCAGGAGCCGGTTCCCATGGCGAAACTGCCGGAAATATCACCGCGCCTGGCCAGGGCATATGCCCTCAGGACCGCCAAGACCCTTTCGCGCGACGTCAATGCCCTGGTCAGGATGGGGCTGCTGGCACTGACGCCCAAAGGATACGTGGCACGACGCCAGTCGATTCTCGCCTTCCTGCCGCCGCGGGCGAAGCCGCAAGCCTGATGCCGGCACCCTTTCCGCCCAATCTGCATGTGGGGACTTCGAGCTGGAGTTCCACGGACTGGTGCGGCTCCTTCTATCCCGATTCCGTGGATCCCGGCGAGATGATCCGGGCCTATTCGGAAAAGCTGCAGACGGTGGAAGTGGACTCCACCTGGTACCGCACGCCGAGCCGTAAAACGGTGGAAAGCTGGAAGACGAAGACGCCCGCGGGATTCATCTTCTCGGCGAAGGTCCCCAGGGTCATCAGCCATGACAAGTACCTGGAGGGGTGCGAGACGGAGCTGAAGGAGTTCATCTCCGTGATGTCGGGCCTGGGGAGTCGGCTGGGGCCGATGATCCTGCAGTTCCCCTATGTCGCCAAGGGGAAGGACCCGCAGGAATACCGGACCGGCGAGGATTTCGTCCGGAGGTTGAAACGCTTTCTCCCGCTCCTCCCGTCCGGATTCCGGTGGGGGATCGAGATCCGGAACCCCCTGTGGGTCCGGCCGCCGCTGCTGGACCTCCTGCGCGGCCGGAGCGTCTCGCTCGTATTCATCGACTACTATACGATGGATCCGCTCCCGAAACTGGCCGCCCGCGGCGAGGTTTTCACCTCATCTTTCGTCTACGTGCGCTTCCTGGGCCATCGAAAAGAGATGGATGCGGCGATAGGGCGGGCGCAGGACGCGGGGGTGCGCCGACGCCCCTTCGAATCGCTCCTCCTGGACCGGACCCCGGAAATGCGCGCCTGGATCCCTCCCATCAAGGCGGTCCTCGCAAAGGCGTTCCAGGTCTACGTCTATTTCAACAACCACTACGCCGGGTACGCCCCGGGATCGGTGGAGCTGTTTGACAGGCTATTCGCGGAGGCGGCGCCGGGTCCTGACCCGGCGCCGCCACGATAGAAGGCGGGTCATCAGATCTTGCCCAGCGCCTTGAGCACCCGGTCGGGCGTGGCCGGCGGGTCCACCCATTTGCCGATCGCGTTGTAGATGGCGCAAATGATCATGTGGGTGTTGGCCATGGAGTGACTGATGCCGTTGGCGCCGTAGGTCCCGTTCCCCGCCCGCGTCTCCACCAGGTCGGTTTCGAGCTTCGGCACGTCCAGCATCCCCGGTTTCTTGTACTCGATCATGTCGGTGTTGAGCTTCACGCCGGTGCTCTTGTCGTAGTAGTAGTCCTCGAACATCTGGCATCCCTGGCTGAAGAACGCCACCTGGTCGAGCTGGCTTTCGAGCGAAACCCGTCGGATGACCTTGCCCGAATCCACCGCGGCCCCGTAGCGCAGGATCTCCACCTGCCCGGTTTCGGTATCCACCGCCACTTCGCAATAGAGCGTGTTCAGGGTGTCGTACCTGGTGGGCCAGAGCGGGTCGGGCGGATGCCCGGCGAAGGTCGCGTAGACGTTGGACGCGAGACTCCTGAGCGGCACCCCGGCGCCCGGGTCCGACTTGAGTACGATCTTTCCGCCCACGATATCCAGATCTTCGGGCTTTTTCCCCTTCAACGGGTTGGGAGGCAGCTTGCGCGGCGGGCCGCCGAACCCGCCGGCGGCCGGCTTGTCCGCTTCCGCGATGGCCGCCTCGAAGACGCGGCGCCGGAAGATGTGGCAGCATTCCTTCATCACCCAGCCGGTGGCCACGAGGCCGTCGGCCCCGCCGCTGATCGACACGAACACCGCGTCGGGATCGTAGTCGATGTGGATGTCCGTGGCTTCGAGCCCGAGCTCTTCGGCCGCGATCATGGCCACGCCTTCGACCGAAAACACCCCGGCGTGGGGGCCCTGGATCGGCATGCGCACCACGCCGTTACGAAGCTCGAGCACGGCGTGAAAATCGCTCCCCATCGCGTGCCGGGGGCACATCTGGTAGCGGAAACCGGCCCCGTGCATCCGCCCGTCGGGCAGCCGCCTGGCCCCGTTCTTGTGCCAGTTCCAGTTCATCATCTTCTTTCCCGCCTCGATGCAGGCATCGAAGCTGGGAACCGGCCTGTGGTCGTTCTGGCCGTCGGGTCCGTGCAGGTTGAGCCTGGCGACGTCGATCGGGTCCTTGCCGAGTTTCTCGGCGATCATGTGGATGGCCATGGTCACCGAGTCCCAGTTGAAGGGGCAGAACTGCGAACTGAACGGCATCAAGCCGCGGTTGCTGTCGACCACCTCCATCCGCTGACGGATGTTCAGGCACTTGGTCCCGATGTAGGGGCCGTACCCCTGGTCGCCGATCGTCCCGAAAAAGGAATTGCCCGTGGTGCCGCCGTCGGTGACGGAGAAATCGTCAAACGCCGTGATCAGGCCGTCTTTGGTGAAACCGACCTTCATGTGAATGAAACGCTGCTGGATCATGAAGTCGAAGGTGTCGCGGCGGGTGTTGGCGCAGCGCACGGGCCTGCCGGTCCTCTTGGCAAGGAGCGGGGTGATCTGCTGGGACCGGCGGATGGTCCAGTCGCAGTACTTCCCCCCCTGGAACAGCCCTTCCTGCACGGTCTTTTCCGGGGGCAGCCCATACAATTGCCCGATCGCGTTCTTGCCGCCGCTCGCGTGCCAGACGGCGCCTTCGATGTGGATATTGTCTCTCCCCCGGTAGGGGTCGTCGAACCACCAGGCCACCGATCCGTGGGGGTTGGGGGAAGCGGAGGCGTAGGCGGGCATATTCAGGTCGTACTCGATGATGTAATCGGCCTCGCCGAACCCTTTTTCCACATCCCCCTGGATCTGGTTCGAATAGGCCACGTTCCCCTGTTTCGGCGGATTGTCGCCGCCCCCCCCTCCGAACGGGTTGACGACGCCCCCCCGGTCCTGGGGACGGATGACGGGGGCATCGGCCTCCCTTCCCGCCTTGATATCGACGATATGGGGCAGGATTTCCCAATCCACCTCGAGCGCTTTCAGGGCTTCGTCGCAGATATCCCCGTTTTCCGCGACGACGATGAAGCCCACCTCCACGTTCTCTTCCTCGGCGACATCGGAAATGAAGGGCTGGGGCGGACCGCCGATGCCGCCGCGGGCGAGCTTTTTCAGATCCTCGTCCTTCCAGGTGACGATGTCCACCACTCCGGGAACCGCCCTGGCCTTTTCCAGGTTGTACCCCTTGATGCGCGCATGCGCGTGCGGGCTGCGCAGGAATTTGGCCTCGAGCATATCGGGAACGACATAGTCGATCCCGAATCTGGCGAGGCCCGAAGCGACGGCCCATGACAGCTTGCCCGGGAGGTCCGTTTTCCCGACCACCCTGAAATCTTCCCTCTGTCCGTTGATTCCCGTCAGATCCGCCATGGTTTCAGCTCCCTTCTCTTATGAAAAACGCCCGCCGTGGGCACTGTCCATTGTAACCGCTCCCGGTCCCCCTTCTGAAGCGGAATACCTGCGATTGCTAGACCAATAGGTCGATCAGGGGTTGGAAACCGGACGGCTCGAGTCCCGCCGAAAGGACGTCCATAGTTCGAGCCGCGGTAAACGGTTCCGGTTCCACCCTGGAATCCACCAGCACCAGGGTTCCCCCGAGGCGCGGCCTGAGGATGTTCAACCGATTTTGAATCCGCCCGAGATTTTCCGGGTCCGCGAGATCCTGCTCCGTCACGCATTCGATACTGAGATCCGGACCGTGAATCGTCCTTTGATGGAGATCCGCGAAGACGGGTATCTCCTTCAAATCCTTGACGACGGAGAGAAAGAGCATCCTGTGGCCCAGCACGGACGAGGAGTCCCCGTTGCGATGGCGCAACAGCCTCTGGGTGGGCATTTCCACCGGGACACGGTACGCGTTCACCTCTCCGGCCAGGGGCGTCTTGAAGGCCACGTGACGGCCCAGTTTCTTCGAATGAAACAGGAATTCCGGGATGCGCCTGGCCGGGTGATGGAACTGGCGCCCGAAGACGATCTCCCGCATCTCCGTCATCAGCGGCCTGCCGTCCCCGTCGAGGGCGACTCCCCATATCCCGTCCGGTTCCAGCAGTACGATCATGGCCAGCGCGGCCCAGGCTTCGTACCCGAGCCGGAACATCGCCGCGGCGCCGGCGGCAAGATCGCCCGCCGCCAGGCGCGCGAAATCCTCCCCGGAAACCCTGCCCTGAAGCAGCTCGAACAGGCGGCCGTGGATCAGGCGCATCAGGCCTTCCCCGGGCCTGCGCAGAAAGCTGGACAGATCCTGCGCCAACCCCACTTCGAGCCCCAAGGCTTCGGACAACCGTCGCTCGGCCTCGAGGAATCGGTGCGAAAGGGCCCGGACCTCCGAATACAGGGAGGGGTCCCACGATTCCACCACGGCCCGCCGGATCGCGTCGAACCGCTGGTAGAAGCCGGCGCGCCACTCCCCGGGGATGCACACCTCGCCCGGACCGATCCCGATTTCCGGGTGGGCCTCGATGTAGCCCCTCAGACCGCGAACCTCCCCTTCCCAGCGGGGCTCTCCCCCCGCATCGCGCCCTCTGCCCAAAGTATTACCTCTTCCCCAGGAAACGTGATCTGCCCAACCGATGCCGGCTTCGCCAGGTTTCCGGCGCGTATGCGCATAGACCGCTCACGGCACCGGCGTGGCGTTGTGGACACAAACTGCATGATGGGAATGCCGCAATGACGACGAACCGACGTTGTATCAACGCGTTCAGGTAAAGCCGGAGGAAACATGCAGGGCGATCGCTTTCATGACTGGAAGACATCATGCTACAAACTCAGGGAATAAAACAAGCCATTTGCCTCGGGCGGGGAGGCTGGAAAGTCGTTAGTGCAGTTCCTGCAACTACTTGACAATGGATTGGAGGGAGGCCTCGAGGATATCCTGAAGGCGTTCTTCCCGGTCCCCAGGCGACACGGATGCACTCCTCCAGGACCCGTTCCCGAATCCGCGGCTTGAGACTGCCGGGCATCCCCGGATCGACGCTATATACCTCCCGCTCGGCCCCCAATCGAAAAACATCCTATCGCCGCCATGGCGGCCAGGATCTCCTTTTCAGAGACATCCCTGGAATAGACTATCTGGTCCGATCTCCCGTCCTTCTCCTGCCGCGCTATTTTCCAATTCCTCAGCATCGATCCATGCGAGACCGGTTTCCGGATTTCCTTCCGGCGAACAAGGTCGAGGACCTCGCCGATATTCATCGCAAAGCCGTCGAGGATCATGGCGATATCGTAGAAATCGCGATACCTGGCCCGGCCACTTGCGGCTCGGATCTTCTCCGCAAGGATTTCTCGCAGATCCATGACGCGTACGGCCGCCTGAACTCCATAATGATTCCGGTATTCCTTCTCGCAGGCGGGCAACACGACATTTTGGGTGACATCGACTTCAATCTTCAGTGAATTGGGCTGCCCCAACGGGCCGGCGTATTTCAACCGGTTGATCTTGACTGTATGGTCCGAAACATTGTGCTCTTTGAGTTCCAGGAAATCATGGGCAACGAGGACTTCTTCGAGTTCTTCCAGGGTGACCGGAATAAGGGCGGTGAAATCCAGGTCCTCGGAAAAGCGCAATTGAGGAAGATAGGTGTGGTAAAGGGCGGTCCCGCCCTTGAACACCAGCTTCGCCTTGAGCCCGGATTCGTAAAGAATCTTTACGACCAGCGCGAGCACGTAATCCTTCTCGGCCGCGTCGAGCGGGTATTGAAGGCCGCCGCGATTGATGATTTGAAGTTGCGCCTTACTCAATAACTCCAGGGTCATAGTACAACCGCCATCGCGAGTTGAAGGTTTTGGCGCCGGGATGCATTTTGGTGAATCCCTTTCGATTGTCGCTCGCCGCTTGATACAGGGCGTCGCTCGAAACACCCACGGCATCCAGCAGGAATCCCAGATTGCGTTGGACCGTGATGCTGTATGCCATCGCGTATTTCGTCATCCGGGCAAAATCGAATTTGTCCCGATATTCCCTGAGCTTTTCGACAACCAGACTGACGGTCGCGGCGTTCCGCCTTAAAAACAGATAATCCAGGATCACTTTTTCGATCTCACCGATGTTCACGATCTTTCCGTCCACCCGCTGCCCGGAAAAGCCGAAGAAAAGATCTTCCTCCACTTTCAGAAACCGGAACTCGGTGGACTGGAACCGGTAGCTCCGAGGTCTGGCGGTTGTGACGGAGTCCACGGTTTTTGTGAGCTGATCGAACATGCCGTGCCAATTCAACGCGTTGGCGAACGAGACGTAAGAACGGCGGTTGAGCGCTTGGGAGATCACCAGGTTGGATACGTTCCCCATGCCTCGGGCGGTCATATCCGTGACGATCTGGTACAGACCTCGCCGAATCCGGACGAGCCATCCGGCCTTCGCCAGCAGAGAGATGCGCCGATTCCGGTCGCTTTTGCGCGAGTATGCGCTTTGGAATATTTCGTCCAGCTGGCTGGTATCGGCTATCTGCCCGTGCTTCACGACCACCTGCTCGAGCAATTGGCTGTCCTTTCGGGACAATGACGTATTTTTTGATACCATATAATATCATTTTATTGATACTGCATGGTTTGTCAACATACTATTTGTATTTCAATTATGATGATAATATCGCTATATTGCCATTATTTAGTATCGGAACATACATAATTCTCCCGGCCGGCTCTTTGAATATGTCTGGTCGAACAGTTTGTCTTCGCGGACGCCGCGATATTGGCCAGGGGCGAACGGCTACCGGAGCAGAAAACAGGCGGTGTAGGTGATGGTCCCCTTGCCGTGGTAGTAGGGGATGCCGCTCGAGCGGCAGGCGTCGGCGACCAGGATTCCGTACGCCTCCATGGGGGGGCTCGCCCCGAACGGGTCGCGGCAGGGGGCGTCGGGGTAGGTGCAGCTGTCGCAGCGGGAGCAGCTCCCGGTCCCCATGGGCAGCATCCCGGGGAACTCCCGCCGCAGTTCGGCGGTCAGGCGGCGGAAGGTCTCCGCGTGGCGCTCGGCCGCGGCCATCATCCCCTCGCCGTCGAACTCGTCCTCCAGCCGCCCGACCGTCTGGACGATCAGCCCCTTCGAATAGCGGCGGAGGCGGGCGGCGCACTCCTCGAGCGTGCCGCACCCGGGGGGGCAGGACCAGCTGGTGCCGTAACGCCGGCAGCTGTTCGCGCGGCAGGCATCCCGGACTTCGGGCCGCGCGACGAGGAGGGCGCAGTCGAGCTCGCCCGCCTCGTCGAAACCGGCTTCCAGAGCCTTTCGGACCCATCTCTCCATGGCGCGGACCGCTACGCCCCCGCCGCCCCGGACGGGAACATCTCCGCCGAGGCGTTGTCGATCTCCTCCATAACGGCCTCGTAGACGCCGGGGTAGATGCTGGCGGGGTCCCCCATCGTGGTGCAGGGGATGTAGTACTTGGTGCCGTACTCCCGGCAGGCGCGGAAGGTCTCCTCGTGGATCAGCTCGCGCGTCCAGTCCTCGCGGTCGACCTTGCCGTTGTCGATGCCGCCCATGAGGGTCAGCTTCCCGCCGTGCTCGGCGAGGATCTTCGGGATGTTGTTGGTCGACATCGCCCCCTGCCAGACGTCCATCCCCATCTCCACCATGTAGGGGACGAGGTTTTCCCCGTAGGAGTCGGAGTGGTGGACGATGCACTCGACGCCGTGGGCCTTGTAATAGCCGTAGATCCGCTTGTAGCAGGGGAGGAGGAACTCCTCGAACATGGCGGGGGAGATGAAGGAGGATTTCTGGCTCCCCCAGTCGTCGTGATGGAACAGGGCGTCCGGCCGGATGCGCCGGCAGATATCCTCGGCCAGCCGGAGCTCGAACTCGGTGATCATGTCGTAGATCTCGTGCAGCTCGTCGGGGTTGGTGTAGAAGGCGGTCAGGCAGTTGGTGATCTCCAGGAGGTAATGGCTCTGTTCGAACACCCCGGGGGCGACGAAGGGGGCCACGAAATACTCGCTGCGGTCGATCGCCTCGACCTGCCGGATCGTCTCCTCCCAGGCCTCCTCGGGCATGACGGGATCGGGGACCGTGACGCAGTCGCGCCAGTGTTCGATGTCCTTGATGACGATATGCTCCGCGTCGTGCACCGGGAAGGGCCCGGGCGCGTTGGCCGGGAAGCAGGTAGTCACGCCCCATCGGTTCTTCAGGGGAGGGGCGCCCTTGACGGGGCGCACGTTGCTCAGGGCGAAGGGCGTCATCACCAGCGCGAGCGCCTCGTAGCCCTTGACGAAGCGGTCAGGGCGACCGCCCTTCATGGTCTCCACCATATTCTGTCTTTTCGTGAGCATCCGATTCTCCCCCTCGATAAGGTACCGTTGATCCCCGAAAGGCCATCCGCCGGACACCGGAGCCTGTCCCGGTTCCGGTGGCATCACTGTAAGGAAAAACGGCGGAAAAGAGTACCCCTTTTTCCAAAAAAATGAGACGGCGTCTCTGGTATGGTAATGATGTGGATTTGGACGGGTAAGGAGTATCTGGATGAGCGACGCGCTTTTAGACCTCGACGCCTATTTCGAACGGGTGCAATACCGCGGAGGCACGGATGCCGGGGAGGACACCCTCCGGGAGCTCCACCTCGCCCACACCCTCGGCGTACCCTTCGAAAACCTGGACGTGTTCTACGGCAGACCCGTCCTGCTGGACGAGGCCTCCCTTTTCAGGAAACTGGTGGGGGAGCGGCGGGGGGGGTACTGCTTCGAGATGAACGGCCTCTTTTCCCTCGTCCTGCGGAAGATGGGGTTCCGGGTCAGGGACCTGCTGGCGCGGGTGATCCTCGACGACGGACGATGCACGACCCGGACCCACCAGGTGATCCTGGTGGAGGCGGGGGGCCGGCGGTACCTGGCGGACGTGGGCTTCGGCAACGACGGCATCCTCGCCCCGCTGCTTCTGGAGGAGCGGACGGAACAGCGGCAGTTCTCGCACACCTACCGCCTCACGAACCATACCCCCCTTGGCCACCTGCTCCAGAAGAGGGAGGGGGACCGATTCCACCCGCTCTACGCCTTCACCCTCGAGGAATGCCTCCCGGACGATTTCCTGATGGCGAACCATTTCACCGCCACCTTCCCCGGCTCCTTTTTCCTGACGATGCGCATGTGCACCCGGCCTACCCGGGACGGGAGGGTCACGCTCACCGACGGCCGCTTCAAGGTCGTGAAGGGCGGCGAGGTTATCGAAAAAACGCTCGCGGATGAATCGGAATTCAACGCCCTGGCGCGGGAGCATTTCGGCCTGGACCCGGAGCGGATCCGGCGGTAGCGGCGGTCCCGCGCCCTTCGGAGGAAACAGAGATGGACTTCAGGAGAATCCTGATGGACGCGGTCGGCGGGGAAGCCCCGGCCCGCCCCCTGTTCATGCCCGACCTGGGCTTGTGGTTCGCCTGGCACAGCCGCCGGGGGACGCTGCCGGAAGGGTGCGGGGAGACCGCGGCCGAAGCGGCCGCCGCCCTGAACTGCCCGGCGTGGACCGTCCGGTCCCCCTGGCGGCTCGAATTCGAGGGGGTCGAGGTGACGCGCGAAAAGTCCGCGACCGAGCGGGTCGTCCGCTACCGCACGCGCTCAGGGGTTCTGACCGAAAAATGGGCCCTGGGTCCCGACGGCGACTGGTGGCAGAAGGAATACCCGGTCAAGGACGAGGAGGACCTGGACGCGGCGGAGGAGATCGTCGCGGCGATGCGGTACCGGCTGGAACCGTCCGCAGCGCCCGGGGCCGCGGATCCCGGGGGGGTCGACGTCATCGGGGTCCCCAGGACCCCCTACTCCGACCTGCTCCACACCCTGCTGGGATGGAGCGACGGGCTGATGCTGATGATGACGGAGGAGGAGCGGCTCACGGCGCTGCTCGGGGTCATGGAGGAGAAAAGGAACGGACTGGTCCGGGAGCTGGCTTCCGGCTTCCCCGCTTCCCTCTTCTGGGCGCCGGACAACCTCGACGGGCAATTCGTCACCCCGGCCGCCTTCGCCAGGCACCTCCGGGCCAGTTACCTCGACACCGGCGAACTGCTGCGCCAAAGCGGCGGTCGGCTGTGGGTGCATATCGGGGGGATGTGCCGGCACCTGCTTGGACCCATGGCCGATTCCGGCGTCGACGGAGTGGCGGGGGTGGCGGGACCGCCCCAGAGCGACGCGACCCTTGCCGAGGCGAGGCAGGCGACGGGCCCGGGCATGATCCTGTGGGGCGGCATCCCCCAGGACTACGTCATGCCGATGGTGGACCGCTCGCTGCTGCGGGAGTCGATCGCCGGGGCCCGGGAGTTCGCACGGGGCGACGGCCGGACGATCGTGGGGGTGGCGGATCATGTCCCGGTCGATGCGGAATGGGACCGCCTCAGGGAGATCGCCGACGCCCTGAATTCATGAAACGGCTGCGCCCATCGGGGTGGCCGCGGCGAATTTCTCGTTGAAATCGGGGATGCGGGCCAGTTCGAGATACCCGTCCGCCCCCGCGATCTCCAGCGCCTCCCGGCGCTTCTCGCGCGAAACCAGCGCCAGGCGCGCCCCGGTCCCCGCCGCGTTCCCCACCTGCTCGAAACGGCCGAGGGGGAGCGCCGGGAGCATGCCGATGGCGATGGCGCTCTCCACGTCGATGTAGGTGCCGAACGCCCCGGCGATGATCACCCGGTCGATTTCCCCCTCCTCGATCCCCGCGTCCTCCACCAGCGCCTGGATGCCGAGGCGGATGGCGGTCTTGGCCGCTTGCAGCGCCCGGACGTCCTTCTGGGATACGGTGACGGCCTCCTGTCCCGGACGCTCGGCCAGGACGAATTCCCGCACACCGCCGCGCCGGCGCACGAGCGGATGGTCCAGCATCCGGCCCGTGGAGTCGATCACGCCGCCCTGGAGCATCTGCGCGACGGCGTCGAGCAGGCCCGAGCCGCAGATGCCGACCGGGGTGCCCCCCCCGATCGTCTGGATTTCGGGGAGACCCCCGTCGAGGCGCACGTGCTCGATCGCCCCCGCCGCCGCCCGCATGCCGAACCGGATCTGGGCGCCTTCGAACGCCGGCCCCGAGGCGCACGACACGCTCTTCATCCTGCCGCCCCGATTCAGGCAGATTTCGGTGTTGGTGCCGATGTCGATGGCCAGCGTCACCCCCTCCCTCCGGTTCACCCCGGTAGCCAGCAGCATCGCCACGTGATCCGCGCCCACATAGCCCGCGATGTTCGGCAGCATGTGGACCCAGGCTCCCGGTGCCGTTTTCAGGCCGATTTCCCGGGCCTTGAGGTCCTCGGCGCCGCCGATGCCCGGCACGTAAGGGACCAGGCCCAGCTGCCGCACCGGCAGGCGCAGAAAGAGGTGGTGTACGGCGGTATTGGCGACCAGGACCACGTCGACGATGCGGGCCGGATCGGCGCCGATCTCCGCGCACAGGGAGGCGACGCTGCCGTTGAGGGCGTCGACGAGCAGGGCCTGCATTTTCGCGGCGTTTTCCGCGGATTCGCCCGCGTGATGGATGCGGGAGATGATATCCTCGCCGTAGGATATCTGCGGATTCATCAGCCCCGCGGAGGCGGCGACGACGCCGCTCTGCATGTCCACCAGGTAGACCGCGATCTTGGTCGTGCCGATATCGACGGCCAGGCCGATCCAGCGGGTCGCCGGGGCGTCGACGGCGATGACCTCCCCTTCCCGCACCACGACGCTCGCCTCGAACCCCAGTTCGCGCAGCCGGGTGGAAAGCACCTGCTGCACGGCGAGATCGATGGTTCCCGGGGCCAGGCCGTGGTCGCGCCGGAGGAGGTCCCACAGGTTCCGGTCGTCCGGCACCGGGCGTCCCAGCGAGGGAGGGGCCAGCCGGACATCGAAGGCGCGTGCCAGGGGGTCCGGCCGGACCAGCACCTCGAGCCCCTCCACCTGCGTGCGCTGGGGGGCCGACAGCGACTCCGGCGGCACGTGCACCCGGACGTCACCCAGGGGGTAGGTCATGCAGGCGAGGCGGTGCCCCTGGCCGAGTTCCTCCTTCGCGAAGGCGTCCCGGTCCTCTTCCGTCGGGTCCGAAACGGCCCCGGCGACGACCTGGACCCGGCAGCGCCGGCACACCCCGACCCCGCCGCAAAGGCCGACCAGGTCCACGTCGAGCAGCCGCGCGCACTCCAGGAGCGATGTCCCCTCGGGACAGGTGCCGCGCCTCCCCACCGGCATGAATTCGACTTTAGCCAAGGAATCCCCCCTTGCACGCCGGGGCCCGGAGTCCCGAAAGCCCCCCCGGGCCGGCCGGCCCGGGGAAGGCCTGGTTACGGCTTAGGCCTGCTGCTTTTTGAGCCACTCCGCGCCGTAGCGGTTGCATTCATCGATGACGACCGGGGTCACCCACTCGTTGATGCACTCGAGGCTCCCGATGCAGGGGAGGAACGCCCCGCCGGCGGCGTAGGTGTCGATGGCCCTGCGGACCTCGCCGCGGATCTCGTCCTCGGTCGCGTCCGCCCGGTCGATCACCCCCTGGTCGATGCCTCCCAGCATCAGCATCTTCCCCTGGGTGTTCTCCCGGATCGCGAGGAGGTCGTTGGAGGGGAGGGCCCCCTGCCACATATCGATCCCCAGGTCGACCATGTCCTTCTCGATCCCCTGGATATAGCAGTCGGAATGATGCTGGACCAGCACCCCGCGCTTCTTGACGTAGTCGTACAGGCGCTGGTAGTGAGGCTTCAGCAGATCGCGGAACTTCTGCGGGGAGAAGAAGAGGGAGGTCTTGGAGCCCCAGTCGTCATGGCTGTGCAGGATGTCGGGCTCGAGGATGTCGATGAGCTGCTCGAAGACCTGGAGCTTCCAGTCGGCGTACGCGTCGAAGAACTCGTACATCGACTCGGGCTCCTCGTACATGTTGACGAGCACCTCTTCGAACGGCATCAGGCAGTGGGCGCGCTCGAACAGGCCGCGGAAGCTGGGGACCATGACCAGGGTGGTTTCCCTGTCGATCCCTTCAATCGTCTTCTTGGCGTCGCTCCAGTCCAGGTCCGGGATGGCGGGGAACTTGACGTAGTCGCGCCATTTGGTGACGTCCTTGATGACCTTGTTCTGGTCGTTGACGATCGGGATCCACCCGGGGTCGCCGGGGAGGAAACGAAGGGTCCCGCCCCAGTTGTCAATGGCCGCCTCCCCCGTGAACTGGAGGATGTCCCATATGGATATGGGGTCCATGACGCAGTGGAACTTGATCTTCGGAAAAGCCTCGAACCCGTACCCCATCCATTTTATGGGCTTCTCATTCCGCAAGGCGGATAGGAACATCTCTTTTAGATTCATGATCGAAAGTCTCCTGATTCATCGGTGTTGGTATTGGGAATCCCTGAAATCATGGCCGCCGCGGCCTCATGCCCGTCATCAACCGGGGCGCCGTCCCGACGCCCGGGCCGCCCGCATCCACTTTATAGGAGGATACGGCCGCATCACAAGCCATAACTTCCCGCGCGGCCTCCCCGGGCCGCGGCCGGCTCCTATTCAGCGCCGTCCCGTTCCGGCCGGGAGCCCGGGTCGGGGCGCCCCTCGAGGCTCGCGGATATGGTGCGCCTGAGAAAGACCGCCTCCCCGCTGGCCGCCCGGGGGACGCTGTCCTCGGTTTCGAAGGCGACGTCCCGGATGCCGGTCCCGGCTTCTCCCGCCTTCCGGCGGACGATGGCCGTCAGTTCCTCCCTGACGAACCGGTCCGCGTCTTCGAGATTGCCGAACCGGCGCACGCCGGAAACGCCTTCCACGATGAAATCGCCGTTGTCGCCGGGGACGATCCAGAGCCCTTTCCGTATGTGCACCTGGCTCGTGATCGCGCCGATGGCGTTGGCCACGTCGGCGTTTTCCGGTATGACGGACCTGGTCTGGAGGGGGACGATGGCCTGCGGCAGGAAGAACCGGATCGGCGCCCCTATGCCGACGACCGGGTGCCGGAGGCGGATCGCCACTTCGTAATTCGGGTGCTGCTCCTCCAGGAGATGGCGGACCAGGGTCCGGCAGACGGGGCACCCCTCCATCCTGTCCGGCTCGGTGTCGTCATCCAGGCCCCGCTTGAGCAGTTCCAGGGACAGCTGCCGCGCCGCCAGGGCGAGGACGTGGGCCGCCATCGCGTCGAGGGGCATGCGGCAGAGGGGCGTGTAGAAGCCGGCGTAGCGCCGGGCGGTCTCGGCGTCCCATTCCAGGTACCGGCCGTCGATATGAAGCAGGTCGGTGAGCGTCAGGCCGCACCTTTGAAGGACGCCCCGACCCTCGAGCCGCTGCAGGTGCAGACTGGCCTCGGTGGCGGCGCCGAAGATGTGCAGCAGCTCCTCCATCGAATGCGGCCGGTGCTCGAGCTGCCGGAGGATCTTCTCCTCCAGGGGGGTGAGGGGCAACGACCCGGCATCGCCGGTCCTGACCAGGAGCGCCATCTTCGCCGTGGAAACGCCGTACTGCCGCAGGCGGAGGGTCAGGTAATCGAGGGCGGCTTCGGTGCCGGGCCAGTGACGGCCGAGCCAGGCGATCGGGGCCACCCGCCGGGGGCCGATATGAAACCGCATCCGCTCGAACCGGATCAGGCTGTCCCCCCCCAGACCGACCGTGCGGATATCGAGCGCCTGGACGTGCGTCCGGCGCCCCCCGACGCGGGAACCATCCCGGTCGAGCCGGACCCGGCCCGACGCCAGGGCGGCCGTGTCGGTCGTCGTTCCGCCCATGTCGACGACGATCGCATCCTCCAGCCCGGTCAGGTGCCGGGCGCCCGCCACGCTGGCCGCGGGGCCCGAGAGGATCGTCTCGACGGGGCGCCGTTTCGCCAGGTCGGCCTTCATCAGGGTGCCGTCCCCCTTGACCACGAACACGGGGGCGTCGATGCCGTACCGCCGCATCACCCTTTCGAGGTCGAGCAGCAGGCCGGCGATCCTCGGGATGATCCTCGCGTTCAGGAAGGCCGTGACCGCCCGTGTCTGGAAATCGAGCGTGTCCGAAAGCTCGTGGCCGCACGACACGAACAGGCCCGTTTCCTCCTCGAGGCAGCTCTTGACCCGGAGTTCGTGCTCGGGATTGATGGAACCGGCGAACCCGGAGACGGCGAAGGCGGCCACGGAGTGCCGCTCCACCATGCGGCGGGCCGCTTGCCGGACCTCGTCCTCCCGGACCGGCGCCAGTTCCCTCCCCGTGATGTCCAGCTGTCCCTCCACGACCGCCTGCGGCCGGCAGGGTATGTTCTGGGCGATATCCAGCCCGAAGGGGGGCATGAGGAGGAGGCCGACCTTCTGCCCCTCGTTTTCGACGATGGCGTTTGTGGCCAGGGTGGTGGAGAGCGACACCAGCTCGACCTCACGCAACCGCTGCGGGTCGAGCTGCCGGAGCGCCCTTTCGATCCCCACCGTGAAATCCCACCGCGTGGTCGGCGATTTGGCCTTGGAGAGGATCCGGTCCGCCTCGAAGTCGAAGATGACGGCGTCGGTGTAGGTGCCGCCGGCATCCACTCCGAGGCCGATTTTGATGAAGCCGCTGTCGCTCAAAGGTTTTCGCCCCCCGCCCAGGGACGTATTAACACCTTTTCGCGGGCGCTTCAACGCCCATCCGGCCCGCTCGAAGGCGCCCCGGGGCCGGCGGCGGACCGCCGGACATATGGGGTTGACTTATGGGCCGAATGGATTAGAATCATAAACGTTTTATTTTAGAGGCTTTAGGGTGTCCATGGCCGCGTTCGCATTTGACTTGACCCCCTCCTCTAGGGCAACTTAATGCGTACGCAGAGCGGAGCCGGGCCGCACAGGCCCCGCGGTCGCTGGGGGACATCATCAGCGAGAGGCGCATCCCGCAACGTGTGGGGCAGTGATGGCTGGATCATTTGGGAATGGAGTGACGCACAATGATAATAATTGCTGAAAAGATCAATGGATCGATTCCGTCCGTGGGCAAGGCGATTGAAGCCGGAGACGCCGATTTCATCAGGAACCTGGCCAAGGTGCAGTCCGAAGCGGGGGCCGATTTCATCGACGTATGCGCATCCGTCGAGGTTTCCCGGGAACTGGAAACCCTGAAATGGATGATCGACATCGTCCAGGAAGCGACCGACACCCCCATCGCCGTGGACAGCCCGAGCGCCGAGACCTGCGCGAAGGCGATCGATTTCTGCAAAAGACCCGGGCTGGTCAATTCCGTGTCGATGGAGGGGAACAAGATCGCGACGGTCTTCCCCAAGATCGCCAGGACCGACTGGCAGTGCGCCGCGCTCCTGTGCGACGACACGGGAATTCCGCGCTCGGCGGAGAAGCGCCTCGAGGTGCTCGAAGCGCTGATGCAGAAGGCGAAGGAGTACAACATCGACCCTTCCCGGCTGCACATCGACCCGCTGGTGGAAATGCTGGCGACTTCGGACGACGGCGTCAACATGATCATCGAGGTCATGAAGGAGATCCGGAGACGCTACCCCACCCTCCACGTGACGGGGGCGGCCAGCAACATCTCGTTCAACCTCCCCGCGCGGAAGATCGTGAACCAGGCCTTTGTCGTCCTCGCCATGAACGCGGGGCTGGACAGCGTGATCCTCGACCCGTTGAACCGCGACCTGCGGGGCCTCATCTACGCGACGGAAGCGCTCCTGGGGCGCGACGAGATGTGCATCGAGTTCATCCAGGCGTTCAGGAGAGGCGTGTTCGGCACGCAGCCCCAGGCGCCGGCGAAGAAATGAGGCAGGCGTGCCCGCCGAAGCCGGGAGGCGAAGGCGGGCCGTTTTTCTTAGCATCTTCGGGCAGGACGTGCTAGAAAATAATGCGCGCGGCTGTTTCGATACCGCTGGATCTATTATTGGAAGGACGGTTTTTCTGGAATCAACCTCTCCGGCCCCCGGCCGGGACATTACGAAAATCAGGTGAAAAGACATGGCCAAGATCGACGAAGTCAAAGAACAGGTAATCATCGGCAAGACCAAGATAGTTCCCGGACTGGTCCAGGAAGCCCTGGACGAGGGAAGCGCCGCGAAGGACATCCTTCAGGCGATGATTGACGGCATGAAGGTGGTGGGAGACCGGTTTTCGGCCGGCGAGATCTACGTGCCCGAGATGCTGATCGCGGCAAAGGCGATGGCCAAGGGCGTGGAAGTGCTGAAGCCCTTCCTGAGCTCCGAGGCGTCGACTTCCCTGGGCACCTGCGTCATCGGTACCGTCGAAGGCGACCTGCATGACATCGGGAAGAACCTCGTCAACATGATGATCGGCAGCGCCGGTTTCGACATGGTGGACATCGGCGTGGACCAGGCGCCCGCCAAGTTCATCGAAGCCATTAAGGGGAACAAGAACGTGAAGCTGGTGGCGTGTTCGGCGCTTCTGACCACGACCCTGCCCGCGCTCAAGAAGACGGTGGACGCCATCAGGGAGAGCGGCCTGCAGGGCTTCAAGATCATCGTCGGCGGCGCGCCCGTGACCCCGAAGTTCGCCGAGGAGATCGGGGCCGACGCCTACGCGCCCGACGCCGGATCCGCCGCCGAAAAGGCGAAGGAGATCGTCGCGGCCTAACCCACCCCCATCGGAGAAAGGGTTTCATGCTGACCAAGAGACAGAATCTGCTGGAAACCATCCGCGGCGGCAACCCGGACCGGTTCGTCAACCAGTACGAGGCGTTCGATTGCGATCCGGGTTCCCCCTTCGGCATGATCATGGGGGACCCCATCGCGGCCGCCTCGCCCAGGGTGGGGCGCGGGGAGCCGCCGGTCAAGGACGGCTGGGGCGTCACCCGGGCCTGGCCCGCCAACGTGCCGGGAGCCTTCCCGGTGCACGACGAGGCCCACAAGGTGCTCAAGGACATCACCCAGTGGGAGAAGGTCGTCAAGGCGCCGCGGCTGGACTACCCCCAGTCGGAGTGGGACAAGTTCAAGCCGCAGATCGACGCCGTCGACAGGAACGAAGTGTTCGTCACCCTGTTCGGGGCGCCCGGGATCTTCGAGCAGCTCCATTACCTGATGGGGATGGACGACTGCCTGATCGCCTTCTACGAGGAACCGGAGGCGATGAAGGAACTGATCGCCTACGTCACCGACTGGAAGCTCCGTTACGCCAAGCTGGTCTGCGACAACTTCGCCCCGGAGGTCATCCTTCAGCACGACGACTGGGGCAGCCACCGTTCGTCCTTCCTCTCCCCGGACATGTTCGAGGAGTTCTTCCTGGAACCGTACAAGAAGTGGTACGGGTACTACAAGGAGAGGGGGGTCCAGCTCATCGTGCATCACAACGACGCCTACAGCGCCAACCTCGTCCCCCACATGATCGAGATGAAGATCGACATCTGGCAGGGGTGCGTCACGACCAACAAGGTGTCGGACCTCATCAGGAAGTACGGCGGCAGGATCTCCTTCATGGGGGACATCGACAACGGTCTCGTCGACCGTGAGGACTGGACCCAGGAGCTGGTCGAGCGGCACGTACGCAGGGCGTGCGAGGAAAACGGCAAGCATTACTTCATTCCCTGCATCACCCAGGGGGGCAAGGGCGCCGTCTACGACGGGGTCTACGACGCCATTTCCAGGGAAATCGACAAGATGAGCAAGGAGATGTTCCGCTAGATCGGAAACCACCTTGCCCGGACCGGGAGCCGGGGGGCGCGCCGTGACCGCGACGCGCCCCCCGGCTTTTTTTATCTGCCCCCCCGGCCGGGCGCGGCCGGGGCCACCCTGCCGCCGATCGCGCTCATTCCCGGAACAGGAGCGGGGCGAATTCCCGGAGGCAGCGGCGCCAGGACTGGAACTCGTGCGCCGTGTCGGGGGAAACGTAGAAGACGCTCCGGATCCCGGCCTTCGTGAGCGCCTCGGCGTCCGCCCGCGGGTCTCCGCCGAACCCGCGAGGGGCCCCGGCGCGCGGCGCGCCGAGTTCGCGGCCGCCGTACCCGACAAACACCAGTTTGACCTTTTCCCCGAAACCGGGGGCGGCCTTCACATCCTCGGGAGAGATCGAGCCGCCGCTGAAGAGGCCGATGTGCGAGAAGGTGTCCAGGTGCCCGAGGGTGATCCAGCGGGTCTCCATCCCCCCCATCGACAGCCCGGCCATGGCGCGGTGCGCCGCGTCGGGCAGAGTGCGGTAATGGGCGTCGACGTAAGGGATCAGCTCGTCCAGGAGGACCGTCCGGAAGGGGCCGACGTCGAATTTCGCCAGGCCGCCGATCCGGGCGTCGTTCGTCATGCCGTAGGTCATCACGATGAGGAAGGGGCGGGCCTTCCCCGCGGCGATCAGGTTGTCCATGATCAGGTGCGCGCGCCCCTGGTTGCTCCAGGCGGTTTCATCCTCGCCCCAGCCGTGCTGCAGGTAGAGCACCGGGTAGCGCCCGGAGGGGTCCCGGTCGTAGCCGGGGGGGGTGTAGACGAAGGCCCGGCGCACCGTGCCGGTGCTTTTGGAGGGGAAGAGCACCTGCTCGACGCGGCCGTGGGGCACATCCCTCAGCGCGTAGAAATCCTGGTCGGCGGCGGGGACCTCGATCCCGCTCTCCCAGCGGGTGGAGCCGTAGAAATTCAGGGCGCCGGGATCATTGAACGTCCCCCCGTCGACCGTGATCCGGTAGTAGTGGAACCCCTCGTCGAGCGGCACCGCCGTGGTGCCCGTCCAGGCGCCGTCTTCCCCCTTGCGGAGCGGGGTGCCCTCTCGCCCTCCCAGACTCACGCTGACGCTTTGGGCCTGGGGGGCCACGATGCGGAAGCGCGCGTGGCGCTGGGAGTTGACCTGGGGGTATTCCTGTCCGGGCTGGTTCAGCGTCGAGGGCTTGAAGTCCTCCCTGATGGGGGTCGCTCCGGTCTGCGCCCCAGCCTCGAAGGCGCCGAAAAGAAAGATCAGGACGACGGCGATGGTGCGTGGTTTCATGGCTTTTCTCCTTGCTTGGCGGGATTTCTCCCTGTTTTCCCTTTGGATCCGGCCTTACGGCGCTTCCGCTCCCCGGTTTCGGTTCCGGCGGGGTCCGGCGCGCGCAGCCCGGCGGCGGCATAGGGCAGGATCTGCTCGAACGTCGCCTCCAGGTCCTCGGGGTCGCACCGCCCGCCCGACAGGACGGTCAGCGAAGCCGGCTGCCGCACCCCGAAAAAGAGGGCGCCGGCCATGAAATGGAGGCGCCACATCACCGTCCTTTCCGAGAGGTGGGGGAGGCTCCGGCGCAGCGCCCGGATGAAGGCCCGGTGCGACCGGTTCATGTTGCCGGCCAGCGCGTGGGTGTATTCCCACCGCTCGTGCGACAGGTTGGCAATGATGCGGAGGTGGATCGCCCGGCCGGCCGGGGTATCCCCCTGCCGCAGGCAGGGGAGGATCCACGCCCTGAGGATCTCCTCGACCGCGGCCGTCCGCCCGCCGCGCGTGACCGCCTCGAGTTCCCTCAGCCCCTCCTCGACCACGGGATCCACGTGCGACCGGAAGACCTCGTCGAACAGCGCCTGCTTCCCGCCGAAGTAGTACCCCACCAGGGCGAAATGCACCCCCGCCTGGGAGGCGATGTCGCGCACGGAAACTTCCCGGAATCTCTTGCGGGAAAAGAGTTCCTCCGCGGCCCTGAAAATCCTGTCTCGGGCCCCCTCCGGGTTCTTCTTCAAGGTGCCGGCCTCCGCTGTCCGAAACACGCGGCCGCTCCACGACCGGAGGATCTCCTGTCGGCTTTTTGCTTGATACAGCGGCCCGTCCGTATTATAAGACACCCGTTCGCCGATTATACAAGTGTATAATTCGCTGTTACGTCGGGACCGCAGGATACGTATCAGCCAGTAGAAATCCGTACCGATCCCTTAGCCGGACAGGAGGAAAAGCGATGTTTCGATCAACCCTGGTTTCGCTGCTTGTTTTGACTTGTTTCGCCGCCGGCGCCTTCGCCCAGGCGCCCCCCGCCGGATCGGGCCCTTACCCGGCGATCATCGAAGGCGATCCCCGGCTGCCCGGCCACACGATTTACCGGCCCGCCGACCTGGGCCCGTTCGGAGCGCAGAACCCGCTCCCCGTCATGGCCTGGGGTAACGGCGGCTGCGCCAATTCCTCCCAGATGCACGCCCCCTTCCTGGTCGAAGTGGCCTCCCACGGCTACCTGGTCGTCGCCATCGGCCCCTACCGCGAAGGAGCCCCGGCCTCGAAAGAAGGAATGATGGGGGGAGGCGGCACCAAGTCGGCCCAGCTCCTGGAGGCCCTCGCCTGGGCCACGGCCGAAAACGGGCGCTCGGGAAGCAGATACTCCGGCAAGGTGGACCCGGCGAAATTCGCCGTGGCGGGGATGAGTTGCGGCGGGCTGCAGGCCCTGGAGGTCTCCCCCGACCCGCGCGTGGCCACCACCCTGGTCATGAACAGCGGCATCCTGAACACCCCCTTCGGGGCGCCGAAGGAAGGGATGCCCAAGGCGCCCGCTTCCAAAGCCGCGCCGAAGACGGGAGCGCCGCCAAAGACGGGAGCGGCGCCGAAGATGATGATGTCGATGCCGGCGGTGGACAAGGCGCTGCTCGCGCGGCTGCACGCCCCCGTTTTCTATGTCATCGGCGGCGAGAAGGATATCGCCTATCCGAACGCGACCGACGATTTCGCAAAAATCGACAAGGTCCCGGTGGCCATGGCCAACCTCGACGTGGGCCACGGGGGGACCTACATGGAGCCGAACGGCGGGGAATTCGGCCGCGTTGCCTCGGCCTGGCTGGACTGGCAGTTGAAGGGGAACAAAACGGCGGGAAAGCTGTTCACCGGTCCCGACTGCGGCCTCTGCGCCCACGCCAAGTGGACGTTCGTGAAGAAACAGATCCCCTAGGATGGCGAAGGAAAAAGGAGACGTGCGGATGAATGGGACAATGAGCAGAGGGGCGGGATGTGTTCTGGTCCTGGCGGGCCTTTTCGCCGGGGCGTCCCCGTGCCCGGCGCAGGCCGGGGCTTCCGGGGCGGGCAAGGAAATCAGCAGCGGGGACTGCACGGCGGCCAGGCTCGGCTCCGCCATCCCGGTCTCGGCCATCGGCGAACCGGTCTCGGCCGTGACGCTCGACCCTCCCGTCTGGAAGGAGGCGGCCGGGACCGGCCCGGCTTACTGCAGCGTGAACGGGTCGATGGCCCCCGTTTCCACCGAAACCACCGCCAGGCCGATCCATTTCCAGGTGGTCCTGCCCGCCTCCTGGAGCGGCCGTGCGGCCCAGCTCGGGGGCGGGGGGATGAACGGCATGATCCCCAACCTCCTGGGCGGGGTGGACATGGGGCCGGGACCTTCCCTGATCGGGCGGGGGTTCGCCACCTATGGCAGCGATTCGGGGCACCAGATGAGCTTCGGGTTCGGCCGCAAGACGGCGCCGGGAGCCGGTTCGGGCGACGACTGGGCCCTCAACGACGAGGCGATCCGGAACCTGGGCTACATGCAGCTCAAGAAGACGCACGACGCCGCCCTGGTGCTGATCGAAAGGATGTACGGGAAAAAACCACGCTACAACTACTTCTTCGGCACCTCCCAGGGGGGGCGCGAGGCGCTGACCGTGGCCCAGCGCTACCCCGCGGACTATGACGGGGTGGCGGCCAACGTCCCGATCGTGAGCCTCACCACCCTCATGCTCGCCCCCGACCTGATCCGGATCCAGGAAAAGCCCCTGGCCCGCTGGGTGACCCCGGCCAAGACCAACGCGATCCGGGCGGAATTCATGCGGCAGTGCGACGGGCTGGACGGGCTCACCGACGGGGTCATCAACAACTACATGGCCTGCCGGGCGATCTTCGACGTCAGGCGGGGCGAGCCGGGCCGCGATCCATGGAAGGCGAAGCGCTGCCCCGACAATGTCGACCCGAACCCCGAGGACACGAGCGCCGCCGCCTGCCTGACCGACGGCCAGATCTCCACGCTCGAGTTCGTCTACAGCCCCTACCGCTTCGCGACCCCCCTGGCCCATGGCGTCCAATCCTTCGGGATGTGGGTGCCGAACACCGACGCCGCGAGCAGCGGCATCGTAGCCGCCCGACGCTTTCGCGGCCAGGAAGGGGCGCCCGAAACCGCCCCGGCCCACAACCATCTCGGAACCCTGGGCGTGACGGGGTTCCTGATGCAGGACCTCGGTGCCAACCCGCTCGATTACGTCGAGGGGGGGCGCCTCGACGCCCGGAGGCGCGAACTCTCCCTGGCGCTCGACTCCACCGACCCGAACCTGGAGCCCTTCCTCCGGCGCGGGGGGAAGATGATCGTCGCCATCGGGACCAATGACACCCTGGCGTCCCCCGGCGCGCAGCTCGATTATTTCCAGTCGGTCATCGACGCGATGGGGAGGGAGAAGGTCGATGCCTTCGCCCGCTTTTTCGTGCTCCCGCAGACGGGGCACGGGCTGAGCGGCACCTCCCATTCGGTGGACGGCGACGGCCGCCCGATCGAGCCGGCCCCGATTCCCAGCGGCTTCAGCCGTTTCGATCTGCTGATCCGGTGGGTCGAGCAGGGGACGCCGCCTGCGGCCGTGACCGTAAGTGCGGGGGAGCGGAGCCTCCCGATGTGCTCCTACCCGGCCTACCCGAAATATGTCGGCGGCCCGAAGGGCGCGGCGGCCTCCTACACATGCACGGCTCCCTGACGAGGGAAGCGTGCGAAACCGGAAAGGTCCTGTCATGAAAGTCTACGGTCGCAACACCGTCACCCTCCTCGCGCTGCTCGGCGCACTCCTCGCCCTGCCCGGCCACCCGTTGCGCGGGGCGGCCCCGGAGGGGTCGCGGAGCGCGGGGAGAAACAGGGTCCTCGTCCCGCACCGGGCCTGGCCCTGCGGGATGCCCGAAGGGATCCCGGCGCCCGAAGAGGGGGTGCCGGTGCTGGAGGCCCAGCTGCTCCTCGGCACGGTCCACGACCTCGGCCGGACGCCCTACGGCCAGCGGAAGGTACTGGTGGTCGAGGGGGGGACGGTATCGGGCGCCAGGATCCGGGGCTCGGTCATGCCGGGCGGGCTCGACCTCCAGCTGGAATTCCCCGGCGGCATGGAGATCGAGGAGATCCTCGTCCTGCGCACCGGGGACGGGAAGTACATCTACATGTGGGGCGCGGGGACGGCGGCGGACCCGGGCGACGTCCGGATGGTCCCCGCGTTCGAGGCGCCGAACGACAGCGCCTACGCCTGGCTCAACCGGGGGACCTACGCCGCCCGTCGAACGGTCGACGAGGCGGCGGGAAAGATGACGATTGCCGTTTTCGACGTCTCGGCCGTCGTCGCCGGGGGACAGGACAAGGATCCGGTCCGGGTGACCAAGCCTGAGGGCCTCCCCGACCAGCCCCGGGACTACCGCAAGGCTGGGCCCGAGGAGGAGCGCGGGGCGATGCTGATCGACGAGAACGTGACGCTCGGGCCGACCCAGATGGTGGGGCCCGCGGGCGACCGCGTGCGCAACATCATCCCGATCACGGGCGGGAGCGTAAGCGGCAGGATCCGCGGCAAGGTCCTGCCGGGCGGCGCCGACTACCAGAACCTGGCCAGCCCACCCACCATCGATGCCCGCTACCTCTGGCAGACGGAGGAAGGGGAGGTGATCCTGGTGCGCAACGGCGGGACCATGAACCGGCTGGCGCCCACCTTCGAAGTCCGGGTGGACGGCCCCTACGCGTGGCTGAACGGGGGGCGCTACCTGAGCTCGAGCCCCCGCATGGGACAGGGGGGGGTCGCCCTCACCTTCTACGAAACGAAACGCTGAACCGCCCCCCGTGGGGGTCTACCGAAACCACACCTGGAGAACCGTCATGAACCCTATCCGCAGAACCGTCGTCACCCTCTCCCTGGCCGCGCTCGGCCTCGGCTTCGGCCTGATCGCGCCCGTTTCCTCCCAGCCGTCCGCGCCCCGGGACGCGCGCAAGGCGCCCCCCGCAAAGCGCGGGGACTTCATGCCGATGAAGGTCGACCCGCGCGTCCAGATGCGGTCCTACCTCTTCGAGGAAACCGGCGAAAAGATGGAGTACGCGCTGTTCATCTCCTCCAAGGTGCGCAAGGAGGAAAAAGCCCCCCTCATCGTCACCCTGCACGGGCTGGGCGCGGGGCCGGCGATCATGTTCGGGGCGAAGGCCCTCGAACTGGCCGAAGAGGGGGGCTACATCCTCGTGGGCCCGATGGGATACAACGTGCGCGGCTGGTACGGCATTTCCATGAAAGGATTCGGGCCCAAGCCGAAGCCCGCGGGATCCGAAGGGGCGGCCGCGAAGCCGAAGCCTTCGATGTTCTCCAATCCCGACGACCCGGAGAACCTGAACGAACTGAGCGAGAAGGACGTGATGCACGTCCTCGACCTCGTCCGCGGGGAGTTCAAGGTCGACGAGCGGCGCATCTACCTGATGGGACACTCCATGGGGGGAGCGGGAACGCTCCACCTCGGGGTGAAATACCCCTCGATCTGGGCGGCGCTGGCCCCGATCGCCGCCGCGGCCTTCACCATCGACCCGGACAGCATGAAGGCGATCCCCGAAACCCCCATCCTCTTCGTGCACGGGGACGCGGACGAAGTAGTGCCGGTCGCCAACACGCAGCGCTGGGTGGCCAAGGCCCGGGAACTCGGGTTGACGCACGAGTACGTGGAGATGCCGGGGATCAGCCACGGTCCCGTCATCGAAGCGGCGCTGCCGGCGGTGTACGCCTTCTTCGCCAAACAATCGAAACCGGCGGTCCACTGACGCGCCGTCACCCGTTCCTTCGGGCGGCCTGTGCCTCCTGGAGCGACCGGAACCGGAACACTCCGCGTGGACGCTCCGTCCGCACGATCCGCCGGTAGCGGGACGAGTGGCGCCGGAAGCGCCAGAACGCGGCGTCCGCCGTCTTGCGGACGGGCGCCGCGTTCATCTCCTCGATCGAGCGGAATTTTTCCAGGGGCATATCGTTTTCATTCCACCGGCTCGATCGTCTCCGGCCGGGTGTTCCAGCCGCCGAGCAGGAAGCGCGGGCGCTCCCCGCCGAGGCGGCGCGGATCGAACTCCACGGTGACCGTCTTGCTCTCCCCCGGCATCAGCCCGAAATAGTTGTCGCTGTAGAAGGCGGGGAGGATGTCGCGCCCCGCCTCCCCGGCCAGGGTGCGGATGCGGGTCTGGACCGCCGGGGCGGGCCCGTCGTTCCGGAAGGTGAGGGTGTAGCGCACGTTCCCCCGCCCCCTTTCCTCGTCGACGGTGACGCGCGGCGAGACCGCGGCGCGGAGGCGCACCTCGGGCAGCCGGTTGAGCCCCTCGTAGCGCATGTAGTCCTTCCGGTTGTGCCAGTAGAGGTTGTCGCCCAGCAGCCGGCCGGATCCGTCCCGCACGGAGAGCCGGATAAAGACCAGGTCGGTGGGGGATTGCGAGAAATCGGCCGTCCCGAGCCGGATGCCGTATGCGTCGGGGCCGAGCGCAGGGGTGACCCACTCCCGATCCGTCACCGGCCGGCCGTCGAGATCGAATACCCTGAGACTCGTGACGACGCCGGAATAGGCCGCCGTCGAGAGGTTCGAGAGCACGACGGCGTCGTCGCGCGGGTCCCAGACGGCGTGGGTCGGCTGGTTGGCCGCCCTGGCGCCGAAGTAGCCGGCGTTGGTGTCGAGATACCAGTCGTAGGTCTGCCACATGAAGCTGGGCCAGGAGGACTGGCTCATCCACATCAGGAAGCCGTTCGAGCGCTTCACCGTCAGCCCCTCGTACACCCCCTTGAAGTTCTCGTAGTTGATCATCTGGGCCATCCTCTGGAATTCCTCCAGGGTGTAGGCCCGCCCGGCGGCCGCCACCATTTCGAGGATCTCCTTCCTGTAGCGGGCGAAGACGGGGTCGGACGGGTCGGGCTTCTGCCCCTGGACCCGGTCGGTGGGGACGGTGAAGCCGCCGGGCTTGTAGAGCTGCAGCGCGTCCATGTAGGTATTGGCCGGCCCGTTCATGTGGTAGGTCCAGTCGTGCAGCGCCCACGATTCGTTGATGGGCCAGAGTTTTTCCTCGGGGAGGAACCTGCGCATGCTTTCGAGGCTCGGCACGTTGGGGATGCCGCATTCGCTCCGGAGCGTGACGTAGGGGACCTCGTTGAAATACTCCCGGATCCCCGTCCCGTCGTTGCGGTTGGGCATGGCCGCGACGGCGTAGCCCCCGCCGCTCCCCACCGGGTCGGCGGCGGAGTTCGGGATGTAGATCCGCGTGCGGTCATGATCCCGGGTGAGCCGCCTCAGGCCGGCGTCGAGCGTTTTCGGCGGGTTGGCCTCGTTGCGGCCGCAGTAGAGGGCGAGCGACGGGTGGCGCCGGACCTTGCGGATCTTGTCGACGGCGTTGTCGAGAAACATCCTCTCGTCGTCCGGGTTCGGGCCGTCGGCCGGGTTTGCCAGCCAGAAGTCGTCCCAGAGGAGGATGCCGTAGCGGTCCGCCGCCTCGTAGAAGGCGCGGTGGTTGGTCATCCCGACCCAGTTGCGGATCATGGTGAAGTTGGCCTCGGCGTGCAGCCGCATCTTGTCGTCGTATTTTTGGGGCGTGTCGGTCTTCAGGCCGTCGTCCATCCCCCAGTTCCCCCCCTTGGCCACGATCCGGGTGCCGTTGCAGTAGATCGTGAGCCGGTTGCCGTCGATGGGGTAGGTGAATTCCCTCACCCCGAACCGGAAACTCGACCGGTCCTCGACGCCCCCCGCCCGGCGGGCGGTCACCGTGGCGGTGTAGAGCGGCTGCCCCCCGTAGGTGTTAGGCCACCAGAGCTCCGGGTCGTTGAGGAGAATGCCGTCGATCACAGCTTCCCGGCGGCCGTTCCCCGGGACGCTGATCGTGCGGGAAAAGCGCACGTCTCCGGGGGTGATGACGCCTTCGAGCGTCACCTCCGCCGGCTCCGGCCCGTAATTGTGCACGTCCGCCCGGAAGCTGAGCTCGGCCTGGGAGTCGTCCAGCGCGTAGGTGCGGACCATGCTCTGGGCGACTTCGGCCGCGGTTTCCGCATAGATCCGGATTTCCCTGACCCTGACCGGCACCACCCGGTTCCCCTGCTCGGCCACCTCCCTCCGTTTCGTTGCCGTGAAGCGCACGTAGCGCGCCTTCTGCTGCACGGGAATCCGCACCGGGAATGCGTCGTTGCCGGCGAAGGAAACCTTGACCGTCGCCACCGGCCCCGGCACCCCGTTGGAGATGTCGAACCCCGCATGCTCCCCGGTACCGGGCGCCGGGTCGGCCTGCCGGACGCCGAACCAGCCGGTGTCCACTTCGCCCCCCGCATAGGAATCGAAATTCCTCCAGCCGGCGCCGTCATCCGACACCTGCACGCTGAACTCGGCGGGATGCCGGCTCTCGGCCGAGGCGGCGGCGCCCCCGGTTTCGCTCCCCCATACCAGCTCGAGGCTGCCGATCGCCGTCACCTCCCCGAGATCCACCGTGAAACCCGCACCGTCGACGTCCGCGCCGATCCACTGGGTGCTCTCGTCGTTATCGGCGACGTGGGCGGGGTCCGCCCCCCCCTGTCCCGCGGGCTGCGTCACCGTCCGGCCCAGCGCCAGGTTGCGGGCCGAGAGGTTGGCCGATGTTTCGACGATGTCCAGATCGGTCTCCATCCAGGCGTCTTCGAGCCGCACGCTCCCGCCGCAGGTCACGGTAACGTCGTTGTAGATTCCGATGCCGCGGCCGCGGATCGTGGGGAGCCAGTCCCACCCCACCGCCGCGTGCAGGGTGGGGTTGTCCTGCCCGAGTTCCCCCCCGTTGGGGAGGGGCCCTTCGGCCAGCCCCTGGGTGGTGACCAGCCCCGGGGTCCGGTTGCGGTAGATCCGCACCGCCAGGAAGTTCGGCCCGCCGAAGCGCGCCAGCGCCGTGACGTCGAACCGGGCGCGGATGAAGGCGCCCTCGATCGAGTGAGCGTACCCCGCGAGGTCGTTCTCGAGCCGGCGGCCGTTGAGCCAGACGTCGGCCTTCCAGTTGATCGCGTCGAAGTCGAGATAGACCCGCCGCCCCCGTTGCGCCTCCGGGATCTCGAACGAGTTTCGGTACCAGAAATCGGCGGTGAAGAAGATGTCGGAGGCCTGGAACTGCCAGTCGTCGTAATAGGGGTCGGGGACCGCGCCGGCACGGAGCCAGGAGACGAAGGCGGTGCCGGGCACCGTGGCCGGGAGCCAGCCGGAATCGTCGTACCCTGCCGCGCTGAGGGTCGCGCCGTCGGCTTTCACCAGCGATGCGCGCTCGATCCTCCAGTTGCCGCCCGTCAGCCGCTGCGTCCCGTCCTCCTCCGGGGCGGGCTGCGGCGGGAGGCGGTAAGGCGGGCCGCTTTCCCCCCCGACCTCGATCTCGCGGATCCGGTAGTCGCCGCCCGAGGAGGTCCGGCAGAGGACGCGCAGGTAGCGGGCACGCGCATCGATCTCCGTCGCCACCGCGCCGCCGGCCCGGCCCCGGGCGCCCGCAACCGTTTGCCAGGCGCGGGCGTCCTGCGACACCTGGAGGTCGTATTCGACCGCGTAGCTCGAACCCCAGTACACCGTGACCTTCCCGATCCGGGCGCCGGCCCCGAGATCGAGATGGACCCACTCCTCCCCCCCGCCGGCGCTGATCCACTCGCTCTCGACCCGTCCCGGGACCATCTGCCCGTAGGTGGGGTTGGAAGCGGAGGTGCCGCCCGTGTCGATGACCTCGTCCGAGAGGGTTCCGAGGACGCCGTCGGCGACCAGCTGCGCGGTGTTGTCGACGTTGGCGGCGCTCGAATGCCAGGCGGCGCGGCGCAGGGCGATGTTGTCCTTCTCCGCCGCCGCAGCCGGAAGGGACGAAAACAGGGCCACGCCGAGCACCGGCGCCAGCAGCGATAAGGATTTTGGTCTTTTCATGACCCGCATTGTACTATGGAGGGCAACGATCGACAGGACATTTCCCACGCCGGAAGGAGGAAGGCCATGGCCGAAAAGAAAGTGGTGCGCGTCGCCCGGGGCGAGCGGACGGTGGACGGGGCGGGGGTGCGCCTGGTGCGCGTGCTGGGGCGGGACACCGTGGAGGATTTCGACCCCTTTCTGATGCTCGATTCCTTCGACAGCACGAACCCGGATGACTACGTCCGGGGGTTCCCGATGCACCCGCACCGGGGGATCGAAACCGTCACCTACCTGGTCCGGGGGGAGATCGTCCACAAGGACAGCCTGGGTAACGGCGGGGTGATCACCGACGGGGGGACACAGTGGATGACGGCGGGCTCGGGCATCCTGCACGAGGAGATGCCGCAACCCTCGGGCCGCATGCTGGGGCTGCAGCTCTGGCTCAACCTCCCCGCGCGGGAGAAGATGACGGAGCCGAAATACTTCGATATCCGCCGGGAGGACACCCTCGAGATCGCCCGGGAGGACTACCGCCTGCGCGTCATCTCCGGCGAGTGGGAAGGGGCGGCGGGCCGCACTCCCCACCACCTCCAGGCGACGGTGATGGAGTTTCAGCTGAAGGAGGGGAAGACCCTGGCCCTCCCGACCAGTCCGGAGCAAAACAGCTTCCTGTTCCTGCTCGAGGGGGACGCTCTCGTGGCGGGAACGCGCTACGCCGAAAAATCGGCCCTCCTCTTCGGGGAAGGGGACACGATCGTGGTCTCGGCCGCGGAGCGGCCGCTCCGCTTCATGTTCCTGGAGGGGCCGCGCCTGCGGGAGCCGGTCGCCTGGGGCGGCCCGATCGTGATGAACACGAAACAGGAGCTCGAGCAGGCATTCGCCGACCTGCGCACGGGCAACTTCATCCGTTAGAAAGACACAACCGACCGGAGGTACATCCATGAGACCTTTCATCAGAGCGCTGACGCTTTTGCTGACGGCCGCCCTGCCCGCCTCCGCCGTGGCGGCGGCCGACACCACCGTCGTCGTGCGGGCCGACCATCCGGGCCCCGTCATCGACAAGAATGTCTACGCCCAGTTCTCGGAGCACCTGGGAAGCGGCATCTACGGCGGCGTCTTTGTCGGCGAGGACTCCCCGATCCCGAACACCCGGGGGTTGCGCGACGACGTCATCGCCGCCCTCCGGGAGCTTCGGGTCCCGATGGTGCGCTGGCCCGGCGGCTGCTTCGCCGACGAATACCACTGGCGCGACGGGATCGGCCCGCGGGAGCGGCGCGCGGTCCGCATCAACACCAACTGGGGCGGGGTCCCCGAGGACAACGCCTTCGGCACCCACGAGTTTTTCGATTTCGTCGAGCTGATCGGCGCCGACGCCTACGTGAACGCCAACGTCGGGACCGGCACCCCCCGGGAAGCGGCCGAGTGGCTGGAGTACATGACGGGGGACCAGGACACGACCCTGGTGCGGGAACGGAAGGCCAACGGCCGGGAACGGCCCTGGAAGGTTTCCATCTACGCCCTGGGGAACGAGACCTGGGGCTGCGGCGGGAACATGCGCCCCGAGTACTACGCCGACCTCTACAACCAGTACGCCACCTTCATGAAGACGCGCCCCGGGGCGATGCCGGAGCTTCTGGCGTCGGGCGACCACGACGGCGAGACGGTCTTCACCGAAACCCTGATGAAGAACGTGCGGGGCCGGATGGACGCGATCTCGCTCCATTACTACACCATCCTGGGACCACGCTGGGAGGACAAGGACACGGCCACCGGCTTCGACGAGGAGGGATGGATCCGGACCCTTGCCAACACCCTCCGGATCGACGGCTTCATCGCCCGGCAGGACGCGCTCCTGTCGGAGCTCGAAAAAGCGCGCTCCGGCGGCCGGCCGCGCGTGAAGACCGGGCTGTATGTCGACGAGTGGGGGACCTGGTACCGGCCCCAGCCGGGCTCCAACCCCGGGTTTCTCGTCCAGCAGAACACCCTGCGGGACGCCCTCGTGGCCGCGGCGAACTTCAACATCTTCCACAAGTACGCCGACCGGGTCCGGATGACGGCCATCGCCCAGACCGTCAACGTGCTGCAGGCGATGATCCTCACCGACGGACCCGCGATGGTCCGGACCCCGACCTATCACGCCTTCCACATGTACCGTCCGTTCCAGGACGCCGTCTCCCTCCCGGCCGAGGTAGAGACGGGCACCTACAGCCACGACCGCTGGTCCGTTCCCCGGGTCACCGCCTCGGCCGCGCGGGCGAAGGACGGATCGCTCGTGATCGGCCTGGTGAACCTCGATCCTCACGCCGCCAGCGGAGTCTCGGTGGAAATCGAGGGCGCGCCGGTCTCGGCGGTCACGGGCAGAGTCCTGACGGCGGAGGCCATGGATGCGCACAACACTTTCGAAAACCCGGAAACGCTCCACCCCGTCCCCTTTACGGGGGCGAAGCTGGAAGGGGGCCGGCTCGACCTGCGCCTGCCGGCGAAATCGGTCGTGGTCCTCGAGCTGCGCTAGCCCGGATTTTCAACCGCTATTCAAGGAGAAAACCATGTTGAGCTATGTGGCAAAAATATTCTGCGCGGCGGCCGCAGGCGCACTCCTCCTGGCTGCGCCGACCCGGGCTGCGTCCTGCGAGAGTCTCGCCTCGCTTTCGCTGCCGGACGGGAAAATCACCTCGGCCTCCCTGGTCGCGGCGGGCGCCTTCACCCCGCCCGGGGGCGGGGGGATGCTCGCGGGGGGGCCGGGAGGTACGGCCGCGTTCAAAGCCGCACCCGCCTTCTGCCGGGTGACCGCCACGCTCACGCCCACGACCGATTCCGACATCAGGATCGAGATCTGGATGCCGGCCGAGAAGTGGAACGGCAAGCTGGTCGGGATCGGCAACGGGGTGTGGGCCGGCAGCATCAGCTATTCCGCGCTGGCCGAACCCCTGGCGGAAGGCTACGCCACCGTGGCGACGGACACCGGCCATGTCGGCAGCGGCATGGACGCCCGTTTCGCCGTCGGCCACCCGGAGAAGCTGATCGATTTCGGCTACCGGGCGGTGCACGAAATGACGGTGAAGGCGAAGATCCTCATCGCCGCCTATTACGGGCGCAAGGAGCAGAGGTCGCTCTGGGTCAGCTGCTCCACGGGGGGCCGGCAGGGGCTCATGGAGGGGTACCGATACCCCGAGGATTACGACGGCATCTCCGCGATGGCGCCGGCCAACCCCATGGTGGGCCTGATGCTGAGCACGCTCTGGACCGGCTACGCCACGATGAGCGAGGAACCACGCGCCCTCCCGGCGCCCAAACTGATGGCGGTCAACCAGGCCTTTCTGAATCAATGCGACCCCGAGGACGGGCTCAGGGACGGGATCGCGGCCGACCCCGAGGGATGCGGCTTCGATCCCGCCCGGCTCCAGTGCCGCGACGGCGGCAAGGCCGACTGCCTGACCGCGCCGCAGGTCGAGGCGCTCCGTGACATCTACGCCGGGGTGAAAAACCCGCGCACAGGGGAGCTGGTCTTCGCCGGCTTCCCCCCGGGGAGCGAGCAGCAGCTGATGGCACTGGTCAGCGGCAAAGAACCGTTCCCGGTGGCCACCTCCTACTTCCGCGACATTGTGTTCAAGGATCCGAAGTGGGACTTCCGCTCCTTCGACTACGACCGGGACCTGGCCGAATCGTTCCGGGCCGGGAGCGACATCCTGGACGTCCCGGCCGACGGACTCCGGCGGTTCTTCGAGCGGGGGGGGAAGCTCCTCCTCTCGCACGGCTGGGCGGACGGCCTGATCCCGGCGGGGAACACCATCGACTTCTACAAATCGATGACGGAGAAGATGGACCCTGAAGAGGCGGCCGGATCGGTCCGCCTCTTCATGATCCCCGGTGCCGGCCACTGCGGCGGCGGCGACGCCCCCGCCGTCACCGACATGCTCTCGGTGATCGACCGCTGGGTGGAAACGGGCGAGGCACCCGAAGGCATCCGGGCAAGCACCGGCCCGGGTCAGAAGCCGCGCTCGCGCCCCCTCTGCCCCTACCCGCAGACGGCGGCGTATAAAGGCTCGGGCGACCTCGACGACGCGTCCAGCTTCGAGTGCAGGGCTGAGTAGACCTCGAGAGTTGCATTTTTGCAGCGATTGGACCCCGGTAAAGTAGCCTCCGTGCTACCCTACCGGGATCCCCCTCCCCCGCCTGCAAGCCCTATCTGATTCCATATCCACATCTTGCCCCGACCGGATCGGCGGCGTCGCCTCTGGCCCGCCATTTGCTCTATAGAGGGTGGCACAAAGGACGGGGTACGACGATGAAAACAGCCTTCTCGGCCTGGGACAACCGGATCGCGCCGGTTTTCGACACCGCCCGCCAGCTTCACATCATCGATGTCGGGGATGTCGGGGATGTCGGGGCGGGACGGATATTGCGCGAAACGCGCGCGACCCTGCCGGAGGATTTTCCGGCACACAAGGCGCTGCGGCTGGTGGAGCTGGGAATAGGCACCCTGGTATGCGGCGCCATCACCCGGACCCTGCAGGCCATCGTAGCCGGTTACGGCATCGAGGTTATTCCCTTCGTGGCGGGGGACCTGGACCAGGTCGTCGCGGCCTGGATGGGAAACACCCTGGGGCACGATACCTTTGCCATGCCCGGTTGCCGCGGGCGGAGGGAAGGCTGGCGCCGCAGGGGAATGCACAACGAGTGTCAGGAGGTAAACACAATGATGGAACCAGGAGGAGCAGGAGGCGGCGGCGGTGCGGGCCGTGGGGGCGGTGCGGGCCGTGGGGGCGGTGCGGGCCGTGGGGGCGGCGCTGGCCGTGGCGGCGGCGCTGGCCGCGGTGGCGGTGCGGGCCGCGGTGGCGGTGCGGGCCGCGGTGGCGGTGCGGGCCGCGGTGGCGGCGCGGGCCGCATGGGCGGCCCCTTCGCCGCCGGTCCGGAAGGTGATTGCGTCTGCCCGCAGTGCGGCGCGACGCTGCCGCACCAGCGCGGGATCCCCTGCAGCGAGCACAAATGCCCGAGGTGCGGGGCTTTCATGACAAGAGAGTAGACAAAAGGAAAGGAGGCATGACCATGCCAGGAGGAGATCGAACAGGACCGATGGGAATGGGATCCATGACTGGACGCGCGGCCGGCTATTGCGCCGGGTTCGGGGCGCCGGGATATGCGCAGCCCGGGCCGGGCCGCGGCTTCGGTTACGGCCGGGGCCGCGGGTTCGGAGGCGGCGGCCGCGGCTGGCGCAACATGTATTACGCCACCGGGCGGCCGGGATGGAGCCGTTTCGGCCGGGGGGCCGTCCCATACGGATACCCCCCTTACCGGACACCCGACCCGGGAACGGAGACCGAGGCGCTCAGGAACCAGGCCGAGATGCTCAAGACGGAACTCGACGCCATCGAGAAGCGTCTTTCCGAAATCGAGGCCGCGGCCGAAACGGCACGGGATTAGCCCGGGACGGGCCGGCTTCGCTCCGGCCCGATTTGACGCAGGGGCGGGAAACGGGTGGTCTTCTACGGCGTAACCGGCGCGGGGCCCGCCGCCCTTCACGGCCACCTGCGCTATTGCCCCTGTTCCAAACAGCCGCGCGCCACATGGAAGGGGGACGACCCTGGCCGCATTTTTTGTTTTTTATAAACGACATGGCTATGGTATAAGTGCCGCCCGTAACCGGGAACGCCGTTCCCGATCCATTACAGAGGCCTTTGCCCTATGCCTATGCTTCGATCACTTCGACGCCCGCTGACCCTCCTTCTCCTCCTCGCCCCCCTCTTCTGGGCTTCCCCGTCGGGAGCGCAGACGAAACAGCTGCGCGCCTGGCTCGACGACCTGGCTTTCCTCGCGAGCGAAGCGCTCGGCCCCGAAGAGCGGCGGGCCGGGACCGAGGCGATAGTCTCGGCCGTCCGGCGCTGGATCGACCTTTACCCGGGCGGGGGCGTGGCCGCGCCCGAGGTCCCGGCGCGGCCCTGGAACGACGAGGTGACAAGGAGCGTCATCACCCGGCTCGGCGAGACCGTGCAGAAGCTGCTGGAGCGCAGCCCGGGGCGCCCCTTCGAACTGGGCACGCTCGAGATCAGCGTCACGGCGGAGACTTCGCCCCTCTCCCCCGTGGTCTCCACCCTCGACCACGAAGAGATCCGGCGCCTGTACGCCGTCGATCTCGCCGAGGCGGTCCCCCACCTCCCCGGGATCGGCGTGGACCACAACTCCTCGAGCGGCCGCGCGGGCCTCATGATCCGCGGCTTCGACACGCGCCAGGTGGGTCTCTACCTCGACGGCATCCCGCTCTACGTCCCCTACGACGGCTTCGTCGACGTCAGCCGGTTTCTCTCGAGCGACCTCGCCGCCATCGAGGTCGCCAAAGGATACTCCTCCCCCCTGCTGGGGCCGAACGGGTTGGGGGGCTCGGTGAACCTGGTGACGCGCCGGCCGGAAAAGGAGCTGGACGTGGACGCCGCACTCGGGACCGGCTCGGGCGACCGTCTGGAATCGTGGCTCCACCTGGGCACCGCCTGGCGCCGCTTCTTCCTCCAGGGGGGGGTGGACCGGGTCCAGACGGACTCCTTCCCGCTCTCGGGCGGGTATGAACCCACGCCGATGCAGCCGGACCACGAACGGATCAACTCCGACCGAGCCGACACCCGATTCAACGGGCGGCTGGGCTGGACGCCGCGGGACGGGGACCAGTACGTGCTCTCCTACGTCCGCCAGGAGTCGGACTACGGGGTCCCCCCTTATTCCGGCACCGACACCCGCAACAACAAGCCGAAATTCTGGCGCTGGCCCGACTGGAAGCGGGAGATGGCTTACTTCACCTCCCGGACCACCCTGGGGAACACCGGCGACCTGAAGCTCCGGGTCTTCTACGACCGTTACCGCAACGCCATGACGGGCTTCACCGACGCGACCTATTCCGGGCTTTCGAGCGTCGCGCCCCTGGATGACCACTCGCTCGGGACCTCGGCGGAGTTTTCCACCCGGCGCTTTTCCCGGAACGCCCTGGGGATTTCCTTTTTTCTGAAGGACGACATCCACGAGGAAAGCTCCATCTCCTACTCCGGGGAGTCGCCCCTCGGCCAGCCCTGGAGACGGCAGCACGACAGGATGATGTCGATCGGGGTCCAGGACGTCGTCACTCTTTCCTCCCGGCTGAAGGGGACGGTCGGGTTCAGCGCCGATTACCTCGATGCCGTGGACGCCGAGGACCTGCTGACGACGGTGACGGGCTCCGGGAGCGAGCGCGCGACCGTCTACACGATCGCCCCTTTCGATTGCCCGGGCTCCGATTGCCTGGCCCGGACCTGGGGCCTCAACCCGCTCGCCTCGCTTTCCTACGCCGTGTCGGAATCGGGCTCCCTGTTTTTCTCCTTTGCGCGCAAGAGCCACTTCCCGACCCTCAAGGACCGCTACTCCTACCGCTACGGCCGGGCGATCCCCAACCCGTCCCTCCAGCCGGAGCACGCGCGCAACTGGAATTTGGGGTACGCGCACGCCCTCGGACGCGGCACCATGCTGCAGGCGGACCTGTTCCGAAGCGACGTCGGCGACGCCATCCAGAACGCGCTCGTTCCGGAAGAGTTCGAGGGGCAGTGCCCGTCCCTGGCGGGCGGGATGTGCCAGCAGGCGGTCAATGTCGGCACGGAAACCCACCAGGGGGTGGAATTCACCCTGCGCAGCGCCCCCGTCCCCCGGCTCGCCATCAACGCGAACTACAGCTATTTGAACTGGACCCTCTCGGGCCCCTCGAATATGCTGGGGGTGCACCCGGTGCGCGCGCCGCGCCACAAGGTCGTCGGGACGGCCGATTACGGCCTGGCGCGGGACATTCACCTGATGGCCGCGGCGCGCTACGAAAGCGGCACCGTGACGACGAACGATTCCGGGGCCATCGTCCCCGCCTCCCGGTTCGCCACCGTCGATGTGGGGGTGATCGTCCCGCTCGGGCGGGGCGCGCGCCTCACGGGAGGGGTCAAGAATCTCCTGGACCGGAATTATCACTACCAGGAGGGCTTTCCCGAACCGGGCCGCAACTGGCACCTGAGCCTGCGCTGGCTCCATTAGCCGCGCCGGGCGTCTATCGCGTTCGAGGATTCATCATGCATCGGGTCATGACAAAACTCCTTCCTGCTTTTCTCGGGCTCCTGGCGGGCTTCGGCGTGGGGGAGGCCACCGCCGCCGAAAGCCTGCTGGTCTACGCGGGGGCCGCCTCCAAGCCCCCCACCGAGGAGGCGGCGCGCCTGTACACGGAAAAAACCGGCGTCAAGATCGAACTGGTGTTCGGTGGTTCCGGGTCGGTCCTCTCGCAGATGAAGCTGGCCCGCCAGGGGGACATCTATTTTCCGGGATCGTCCGATTACATGGAAAAAGCCAAGCGCGGCGGGGACGTCTACGCGGATACGGAAAGAATCCTCGTCTACCTGGTTTCGGCCATCAACGTGCCCAGGGGCAATCCGCACGGGATCCGCACCCTGAAGGACCTGACCCGGCCCGGCCTGCGCGTCGCCATCGCCAACCCCGAAACGGTCTGCGTCGGGACCTACGCCGTGGAGATCGTCGAAAAGTCCTTCGGCGCCGCGGAAAAGGCGGCCTTCCGGCGCAATCTCGTCAATTACACCGAATCGTGCGAACGGACGGCGACCGCGATTTCCCTGAAGATGGCGGACGCCGTGATCGGATGGAGCGTGTTCGAGCACTGGGACCCGGCCCGCATCGAGACGGTCCGGATCCCTGCGGCCCAGGTGCCCCGGATCGGTTACATCCCGGTGGCGGTATCCCGGTTCACCCGGGACAGGAAAGCGGCGCAGGCGTTCATCGATTTCCTGGCGGGTCCCGAGGGGCGCAGGATTTTCGCCCGCCACAAATATTTCGCGACGCCCCGGGAGGCCATGGACTGGCTGGGCGCCGAAAAGCCGGTGGGAGGCGAGTATGCCCTGCCCGCCGGGTGGGTCGGGAAATAGGACGATGGGAAGCCGCCCATGAATCTTCGCCGCACCACCATTGCCGCCGCCCTCGCGGTCCTGGGGCTTTACGGCGGGCTCATCCTCTCCCTCGCCTGGTTCCTGGACCCCTCCACCCTGCGCGAAACGCTGGGCTCGGCCCGGACCCTGTTCTCCATCCGCCTCTCCCTCGTCGCGGCCTCCCTTGCCGCCCTCCTGGCGATCCTGCTGGCGGTGCCGGCGGCCTACGGACTGTCGCGCTACCGGTTCCGCTTCCGGGAGCTGGTCGACACCGTCCTGGAGTTTCCCATCATCGTGTCTCCCGCGGCGCTGGGCGCGATCCTGTTGATCTTCTTCAACAACCCGGTCGGGGAATGGGTCCAGGATTACGGGGTCCGGTTCGTCTTCACCTTCCTGGGCATCATCCTGGCGCAGTTCGTGACGGTCCTCGGGGTGGCGGTGCGCCTGCTGAAAACATCCTTCGACGAGGTCCCCGTCGAACTGGAAACGGTCGCCCGCTCCCTTGGCGCGACGCCGCGCCACGCCTTTTTCACCGTCACCCTGCCTCTGGCCCGCCGCGGGCTCCTGGCCGCCTTCATCCTGTCGTGGGCCAAGGCGCTCGGCGAATTCGGGGCGACGATCATGGTGGCCGGGACCATGGCAATGCGCACGGAAACCCTCCCCATCGCGATTTTCATGCGTCTGGCGGGCGCCGACATCGAGGGAACGGTGGCGCTGATCCTCGTGCTGGTGCTGACGGGGCTTGCGGCGCTGTCCCTCTCCCGCTGGCTGCTGGGAAAGGTGGCGCATGCTTAAGGTGAACGCTCTCAGCGCGGCGGCGGGGGAGTTCCGGCTGCGGGGCATCGACCTGGAGGTGGCGCAAGGGGAATGCCACGCGGTGCTCGGCCCCTCCGGTTCCGGAAAATCCACGCTGCTCAACGCCCTGCTCGGCATCCTGCCGCCGCTGGGGGGATCCATCCGGCTCGACGGGGAAGAGATCACGAACCGGCCGATGGAAGAGCGGGGCCTGGGCTACCTGCCGCAGTCGATCGGGCTCTTCCCCCACCTGACCGTGCGCGAAAACATCCGTTACAGCCCCCGCGCGCGCGGCCTCAGTCCGGGCTCATACCAGCCCCTCGTCGATATGCTGGTCGAGGCCACGGGCATCGGCGAGCTGCTGGGACGCCTCCCCCAGACCCTCTCCGGGGGCGAAAGGCAGCGTGTCGGGCTGGTGCGGGCGCTGGCCAGCCGCCCGCGCCTGGTCCTGCTCGACGAACCCTTCGCTTCGCTGAACGAATCGCTCCGGCAGGAGATCTGGCGGCTGTTGCGGGAGCTGCAGCGCCGGCAGCGGCTGACGGTCCTGCTCGTCACCCACAACCTGATGGAGGCCTATTTCCTGGCCGGCAGGATCAGCATCCTCATGGACGGACGCATCCGGCAGACGGGCGACAGGGCGTCGGTGTACCGCCGGCCGGCCACGGAATCGATCGCGCGCTTCCTGGGGATCAACAACCTCTGGGAAGGGGTCGTGAAGGGGCGGCAGGGGGATTGGCTGACGGTGGAATGCCCGGCCGCCGGAATTTTGGCGTCGCTTCCTGCGGGGGAGGAGGACCCGACGCCCCGGACCCGCGTCATGGTCGGCATCCTCCCGGAACATGTGGCCTTTCGCGATGCCGCGCATCCGCCCAGGCCGGACGAACACGTGCTGACGGGACGGATCCATCTCCTCGACCTGGGCCCGAGGTCCGTCGTTCAGTTTCAGCCCGACGGGGCGGACCTCGTTCTCGAATTCCACGCCGGCCGCCGGATGGTCGAGCACTTCGACCTGAGGGACGGCCAGACCGGAGTCATGGTCGGCCTGCCCCGGAGCGCCCTGTTCTGGATGAACAAAGAGTGATCCCGCGGCTCAGGGCGGGGTGACGCCGCGCTCCCGGAGGAGTTCGAGGCTCTGCTCCCGGAGCTTGAACTTCTGGATCTTGCCGCTGCCCGTGAGCGGGAAGCGGTCGACGAAGAAGATGTACCGGGGGATCTTGTGGCGGGCGATCCGGCCGCGGCAGAATTCCTGGACCGCGACCTCGTCCAGTTCCGCCCCCTCCTTGAGGATGATGAAGGCGCCGACCTCCTCGCCGTACTTCTCCGAGGCCACCCCCACCACCTGCACGTCCTTGATCCCCTCCAGGTGGTAGAGGTATTCCTCGACCTCCCGGGGATAGATGTTCTCCCCCCCGCGGATGATCATGTCCTTGATCCGCCCGGTGATCCGGTAGTTGCCGTCCGCGTCCCGGTACCCGAGGTCGCCCGAGTGGAGGAAGCCGCTGGCGTCGACCGCCTCGGCCGTCGCCTCGGGGTTCTTGTAGTACCCCTTCATGACCAGGTAACCGCGGCAGCAGATCTCCCCCTGCTCCCCGTCCGCGCAGATCTTCCGGGTCTTGGGGTCGATGACGGCCACCTCGGTGTGCTCGTAAGGGCGGCCCACCGTCTGGCAGCGCCATTCGAAGGGGTCGTCGATGCGGGTCTGCGTCATCCCCGGCGACGACTCGGTCAGGCCGTACACGCTGGTGATCCGCATGAACATCCTGTCGCTCACCCGGCGCATCAGTTCCACCGGGCAGAGGGCCCCGGCCATGATCCCGGTCCGGAGGCTGGACATGTCGAACATCGGGAACATCGGGTGGTTGAGCTCCTCGATGAACATGGTGGGGACGCCGTAGAGGGCGGTGCAGCGCTCCTTGTGGATCGAGGCCAGGACCACCAGCGCGTCGAACCGCTCCACCATCACCTGGGTGCAGCCGTGCGTCAGGCAGTTCGTGGTGGCCAGGGTCACGCCGAAGCAGTGAAAGAGCGGGACGCAGACGCAGAGCTTGTCCTCGGCCGTGAACTGCATGTGTTCGCCCGTCATGTACCCGTTGTTGGCCAGGTTGTAGTGCGACAGCATCACCCCCTTGGGAAACCCGGTGGTGCCGGAGGTGTACTGCATCATCATGACGTCGTCGGGGCGCACCGTCCGCTTGATCTCCTCGAGCGCCCGCGGGTCCATGTTGGCCCCGAGCAGCTGCAGCTCGGCGCTGTTGTACATCCCGCGGTACTTCTCCTGCCCGATGAAGACCACGTTTTTCATCACCGGGAACCGCTCGCTCCGCAGCCGGCCCCGCATGCATTCCTTCAGTTCGGGCAGCATCTCGTAGACCATGTCCACGTAGCTCGACTCCCAGGTCCCCTCGGTGATGAGAAGGGTGTGCATGTCCGAATGTTTCACCTGGTACTCGAGCTCGTGCTGCTTGTGGTTGGTGTTGACCGTAACGTAGACCGCGCCCAGCTTGGCGCAGGCGTACATGTACGTCAGCCATTCGGGCACGTTCTGCGCCCAGATGCCGACGTGGTCCCCCTTCCGCACCCCGATGGCGAGCAGGCCGAGGGCGGCCTCGTCCACCCGCCGGTTGAACTGCCGCCAGGTGAAGCGCAGGTCGCGGTCGGAATAGACGATATATTCCCGGTCGGGAGTCGTTTCCGCCCAGTACTCCAGCCATTCCCCCAGGGTTCGGTCGAAGAGTTGCATAAGTCCTTCTGCCTAGAATGGAGTGTAGACGACGGCCAGGATCCTGGCCCGGGAACCGCCGGCGGCGTGCACGTTGTGCTCCACGATGGAGTCGTAGTAGATGCTCTCCCCTTCGCGCACGACGTACTTTTCCTTCCCGTAATAGATCTCGATCACCCCGTCCAGGACGTAGAGGAACTCCTCCCCCTCGTGGGTGGACAGGGGGTACCCGCAGTCGGACTCGGACTCGATGTCGATGAGGAACGGCTCCATGTGCCGGCCCGCCTTGGACTGCGCCAGGGAGAAGAACTTCAGGTTGTTGTGCGAGCAGGCGGTCTCGGAGGAGAAGCTGATGCTCTCGGGGCGGTCCTCCCTGCGGCTGAGGACGGGCCCCAGGCCGTCGCTGTCGTCGAGGAAGGTGCCCAGCCGCACCCCCAGCGCGCGGGCGATCCTGACCAGCGGGGCCAGCGAAGGGAGGTTCCGGTCCCCCTCGATGCGCTCCAGCTGCGCGGGCGTCAGGCCCGCGCGTTCGGCCGCCTGTTCGGCCGTGATGTTCTTCGACTCTCGTATGGAACGGATCCTCGATCCGACGGTGATGGTATGGGCCATGATCCTTCCCGGGCTTTGGTATCTCTCCAGTAAACAAACCAAAGTGGGAATCATAATATGTTTCCCCGGCGGAATCATGGCTTATTTTCCCCCTTTCCCCGTCCGGCCGGCGGCCGGCCTGGACGCTTGCGGGGACCGCGGTGCGGGGCCATAATGGGGAAAACATTTACGGGCGGAACGCGCCGCGGAAAGGAAGGAAGGATGGAACCGGTCAGGATAATGCCCTGCCTCGACATGAAGGACGGTCGGGTGGTCAAGGGGGTCCATTTCGTCGGGCTCAGGGAGGCGGGCGACCCGGTGGAGAACGCGCGCTATTACCAGCTGGAGGGGGCGGACGAACTGGCCATGCTCGACATCGCGGCCACGCTGGAGAACCGCAAGACCCGCCTGGAGTGGGTGAGGAGCGTAGCTTCCGTCATCTCGATCCCGCTCACGGTCGGCGGCGGCATCGGCTCGCTCGAGGATATCACGATGACGCTCGATGCCGGCGCGGCGAAGGTGTCCATGAACAGCGCCGCGGTCCGGGACCCCTCCCTGGTCGAAACGGCTGCGCGCACCTTCGGCTCCGACCGCGTCACCGTGGCCGTGGACGCGCGCCGCAACGCCGCGATGCCGTCGGGGTTCGAGCTGGTGGTGGCCGGGGGGACGAAACCCACCGGGAAGGACGCCGTCGCCTGGGCGCGCGAGTGCGAACGCCTGGGGGCCGGCATCCTCCTCCCGACCAGCATGGACGGCGACGGCACCCTGGCCGGCTACGACCTGGAATTCACCCGCGCGATCGCCGACGCCGTGACCGTTCCCGTGGTCGCCTCGGGCGGGGCCGGGACGCTCGAGCACTTCCACGAAGGGGTGACGCGGGGTGGGGCCCGCATCCTGCTGGCGGCCTCCGTGTTCCACTATCGGACCTTCCGTATCTGCGAGGTGAAGGAGTACCTGCGCAAGTGCGGGATCCCCGTCCTCGGGGACTCCGCCTCCGCCCCGGCCGGACCGGGGGGGGCCTTATGAAGGCGGGCCTGCCCGCAACGCTCCTCCTCCTGCTCGCGCTCGCGGGGGCGGCCCCGCGCGGGGCCGCATCGGAAGAGGACCGGGAATGGCTCGTCCTGGTCTATGTCAGCGCCCTCAACGACCGCGGGCTGGACGGGTCGGCGCATGCATTGATCCAGGCCCTCGAAAAAGGGGCTCCCGGCGACCGGGCGGCGGTGGTCGTCCGCCACGGCATCCTGGAGAAGGGGGCGGGCGGGGCCCTGCGGTTTCCCCGGACCCTGACAACGGTACTCCTGCGGAACGACCCGGGCGGGCAGGCCGGCACTCCCCCCGCGCTCGACTCGTCCCCCATCCAGGACATGGCCGGGGAGAGCGCGCTCTACACCTTCGCGCGCCGCACCATCGCTACCCGGCCGAAAAGATCGCCCTGCTCTATTTCGGGAGGGGCGAGGGATTCGGGGGGCTGGGGCGCGACGACCTGAGCGGGCACGCCATGAGCGTCCCCGATTTCGCCCGGACCCTGGCCCGGGTCCGCGCCGCGACGGGGAAAAAAATCGATCTCCTGGTCGTGGACGCCGACTTCATGCAGACGGCCGAGGCGGTCCACGAATGGCGCGCCGGGGCGGACATCGTCGTGGGGACCCCCGGGGCAAGCCCCCGGCTCGGCTACCTGTACGTACTGGCGATCGGGGACCTGGCGGCGGATCCTTCCATGGGTCCCGGGGAACTGGCGAGCGCCTTCGTCTACTACGCGGAGAACCGCGTCACGTCGGCGGTGAAGACGGAAGGGATCCCCGGCTTCATCGAGCGGCTCGACCGGTGGGTGACGGCCGTGACCGGGGACCCGGAGGCCATGAAAGAGGCCCGGGAGGCCGTGGGGCGGACCTACGCTTATGACGCCAACGGCTGCCGCGACCTCTACGAGTTCGTCGGCCGGGTCGGCGGGGCCCTGCCGGAAGGGCACCCCGCCCGCACCGCGGGGCTCGAGCTTCAGGGTTACCTGGAGCGGGAACTCCTCCCCTCCCGCAGCCGGAACTTCCCGGAGCGGGCCGAGGGGGACCCGGGCGCGGGCGCGGAATACGAGCGCGCGGCCGGGCTGGGGATCTACCTGCCGGAGCGGATCTACGACTCTGCCCGGTACGAGTCGCTCGCGTTCGCCTCCGGGTCGAAATGGCGCGATTTTCTCATGGCCCTGCTCCGCTAGATAGCGTCGAAGAAGGGGGGGAGTTCCTTCACCGCGCCGTCGGGGCCGATGGCGACGATGTCCACCTCCCCCTTGACCAAGGGCTCGGTCTCCCCCCGGCGCCGGACCTGCTGCCTGAAGGTGAGCCGGTACTCGCTCATGCGCTCGACCGAGGTGACCACCTCGATCATGTCCCCGAGCAGGGCGGGGCGGCGGTATTGGACCCGGATCTCGTAGATCACGAGCCGGCAGTCGGGGTCGGCGGCCCGGGCCATCGGGACGCCGAGGGCTTCCAGCAGTTCGCTCCGGCCGCGTTCGAAAAAGCGCAGGTAATTGGCGTAATAGACGATCCCCTGGGCGTCGACGTCCTCCATATAGACACGGAACGGCTGCACCTGTTCTTTCGTCGGCATGAGCGGGATTGTACCCGATTTTCCCCGTGGGCCAAGCGGAAATGGCATCACCGGCCGGCGCCTGCTACTATTCCAGATTTGGCCCGGTGAGACATTGAGAACCCCCACGACCCAAGGCGCCGAGACACCCTCCCCCCCCGGCGGGGGCCTGCGGCCGCTGTATGCCGCGGAAACGGCCAACGCCGTCGCGGCCGTCCTGCTCGTCTCGGGCCTCTCCTTCTACACCCATCACCGCTTCGGCTGGGACGCCCGGGAGAATTTCACCGTCGCCGCCTGCCAGGGGGCGTTCTACACCCTGGGGGCCCTGGCCGCCCGAGGGATTTCGCTCCGCTGGGGGCGGCGGCGGTCCCTGCCCGCCCTGTACGCCCTCATGACGGCGTGCGCCGTCGCGGTGGGGGCCGCCGCCTCGGGCGGCCGCGCCGTGACGGCCGCCGTCCTCGCGGTCCTGGAAACGGGCCTGGTGGCCGCCTCCTGGCCGATGCTGCAGAGCCTGGTGTCCGCCGCCGGCGCTCCCGACCGCCTGTCGCGCCGCCTCGGGGGGTACAACATCCTCTGGTCCACGACGGGGGCCGCCGCCTTCGCCGCGAGCGGCGCCGTGATCCAGCACGCCCCCGCCTGGGCCTACTTCGGCATCATCGCCGCCGGGCACCTGGCCGCGGGCCTCATCATCCTCCGCTTCCGCCCCCCCGCGGCGCCTCCGCCGGCCGCCCCCCCGGAATCGACGACGCGCAGCGCGGAGACCCCCTCCGACGGCGCGCGCCTGCGCCTGGCCCTGTGGCTGTCGCGGATCGCGCTCCCCTCCACCTATGTCATCGTCTTCACCCTCGCTCCCGCGCTCCCCTCGCTCGAGGCCATCGCGCGGCTCACCCCGACGGAGGCCACACTGGCGGGCGGCGTCTGGCTCGTCGCCCGGGCCGCCGCCTTCGCCGTCACCGGGGGGACGACCTTCTGGCACCGGCGGCCGGGGCTGCTGCTCGCCGCGAGCGTCGCCATGCTCCTCGGCTTCGTCGGCACCGTCGCCGGGGGCGGCCTGACCGGGGCCGGGCTCGGGCCGGCGCTCGCGGCGATGGTCGCGGCCCAGGCGGTGCTCGGCTTCTCCATCGGGACCATCTACGCCGCGAGCCTCTACTTCGGGATGGCCTCGAGCGGCGGCAGCACCCGGCACGGCGGCTATCACGAGGCCCTCATCGGGCTGGGGCAGGTTTTGGGGCCGCTCCTCGGCGCTTCCCTGCAGTGGGCCCGCCCGGGCACCCTCTGGCCCGCGGTCGCCGCCGTCTCCGCGCTGGTTTCGGTCTCCGTCCTGCTGGAGGCGGCGGTCGCCGTCGGCGCCCGCCGCCATTTCTCTTGACAAGAACGGGGCCGGAGTCGCCTCATAGCGGGGAAAGGACATACCGACATGGGATCGCGCTACACGCACGTATTTGAACCGCTCAGGATCCGGGGGGTGGACTTCAAGAACCGCCTGGAGATGGCTCCCCCTTCCCCCAACCTGGCCGACCGCGAGGGGCGCGTCACCCCCGAATTCGTCGATTTCTTCCGCGTCATCGCCCAGGGGGGGGTGGCGGTGATCCACGTCGGGAATTCGGTGGTCGACATCCGCGAGGCGTGCGACGAGGAGCGGCAGCTCGACCTCGGCGGCGACGAGTGCATCCTCCCTCTCACCCGCTTCGTCGAGATGTGCCACGGCTACGGGGCCCTCGCGTCGCTCGAGATCAACCACAACGGAAAGGACTCCGACCCCGACAAGACCGGCCGGCCCGCCTGGAGCCCCTCCTCCCTGGTCCCCGCGAGTGAACTGTGGCGCGCGCGCCGCGCGGGGCGGGAACCGGTGCCCACCGTCGAGATGGGCCCGGCGAAGATCGCGGAAACGGTCGAAAAATACGCCCGCGCGGCCGAGCGCTGCAAGCGCGCGGGCTTCAGGATGTGCATGATCCACGGCGGCCACGGAAACCTGATCGCCCAGTTCGCGAGCCCTCTCTACAACCGGCGCACCGACGACTGGGGCGGGCCGCTCGAGCAGCGGGCCCGCTTCGCCCGGGAGGTGCTCGACCGGGTGCGCGCCCTGTGCGGCGAGGACTTCGTGATCGAATACCGGATCTCGGCCGACGAGATCCACCCGGACGGGATGCACTTCGAGGAGACCCTCCGCTTCATCGAGCTCATCCGGGACCGCGTCGACATCCTCCACGTTTCGGCCGGGCTGCACGGCGAGCTGGAGTACATGCGCAACTGGTGGCCCAACTACCTCATGGACCGGATGCTGAACGTCCATTACGCCGCCGACATAAAAAAAGCGTTTCCCGGTCTGCGCGTCGCGACCGTCGGCGCCATCATGGACATCGGCAGCGCCGAGGAGATCCTCGCCGCGGGCAAGGCCGATTTCGTCGCCATGTGCCGCCCCCTGCTGGCCGACCCCGCCATGCCGCGCAAGTACGCCCTCGGGCGCGAAGGGGAGCGCCGCCCCTGCCTCCGCTGCCAGTACTGCGGGCTGCGCCTGCTGGTCCCCGCCGTCATCAACTGCGCCGTCAACCCCTTCCTCGGGAACGAGACCGAATTCCCCGAAGGGAAGGTGAAAAGGGCGGAGGTGAGAAAGCGGGTGGCCGTCGTCGGCGGCGGCCCCGCAGGCCTCGAGGCGCTCGAAACCCTCTGCGCCCGCGGCCACGACGTCACCCTCTACGAGAAGCGCGACCGGCTGGGGGGGCATGTCGTCGAGGGTTCCGTCCTCCCCTTCAAGCGGGACGTGCGCGACTACCTCGACTACCTGGTGCGCCGGGCGGGGCGCGCGCCCGCGCGCATTCTTCTCAACACCGAGGCGACCCGGGAGCTGCTGGACGCCGAGGGCTACGACGCCCTCGTCATCGCCGTCGGATCGACGCCCGTCGTCCCGCCGCTCGGCGGCATCGACAAGCCCCACGTGCACTGGGCGCCCGAGGCCGACAGCGGCGCAGCGGCCGTGGGGGAGCGGACCGTCGTCGTGGGCGCCGGATCGGTCGGCGTCGAATGCGCCCTCGGGCTCCGGATGCGGGGGAAGGACGTGACGCTGGTGGAGATGGCGCCCGACCTGTCGGGCCTTTCCGCCTCGGCGGGGGGGGCGGCGATGGAGCTGACGGCCCTCCTCGAAAAGTACGCGATCCCGGTCCGCCACTACTGCCGGCTCGAGGAGGTCACGGACGGCACCGTCCTCTGCCGCGACACGCGCACGGGCGACATCCGGGAGTTTCCGGCCGACACGGTGCTGCTGGCGCTCGGGGTGACCCCCCGGCGGGAGGAAGCCGAAAACCTGCGCCGGTCGGCGCCCGAAACGGAGGTCTTCGTCGTCGGGGACGCCGCCGAACCCGGCACCATAGCCACCGCCGTGCGCTCGGCCTTCCGCGCCGCCGCCTACATATAGTATGATGGGGCCCGATCTCGACCGGCTCCCCTTTTCGGACAGGCGCGGGCAATGGATGCGGAACTGAAGCCTATCCTGCAATTTTCGTTCGTGTGCCTCAGCTCGATCTTCATCATCGTGGACCCGCTGGCGACGATCCCCGCATTCCTCGTGATGACGGCCGACGACAGCGAGGAGAAGCGGCGCCGGATGGCGCGCCAGGCGGCCTGGACCTGCTTTCTCGTCCTCGGCCTCTTCTCGCTGGCGGGCACCCTCATCTTCAGACTCTTCGGGATCACGCTCCCCGCCTTCAAGATCGCCGGCGGCCTCATCCTCTTCCTGGTCGCCGTCGACATGCTCCAGGCGCGCCGCTCGGGGACGCAGGAGGTGACCGAGGAACGGCTGGAGGGGGCGGCCAAGGACGAGGTCGGCGTCACCCCCCTGGGGATCCCGATGCTGGGCGGCCCCGGGGCCATCACCACGGTGATGGTGCTGATCGGGCAGTCGTCCCACTGGTGGCAGGCGGCCATCGTGTACGCCGCCATCGCGGTGACGGCCTTCGCGTCCTTCCTCATCCTCGCCGGGGCCAACCGGGTGCGCCGCTTCCTGGGGGAGACGGGGATCCGCATCCTCATGCGCCTGATGGGCCTGGTCCTGACCGCCATCGCCGTGCAATTCATGCTGAACGGCCTCATCGACCTGAAACTCATTCCCTGAAAACGGGAACGTCCCTTTTGGAGGTAAGCGTGCGATCCAGACTGCTTCCGGTCCTCATCCTGGCGGCCTCGTTCCTTTCCCCCGCCTGCCGGAGGGCGGCCGGCCCGGCGCCGGCGGAACCGGGCCCGGTCCTGCGGTACGGCCCGGCTCGGGAGATCGCCCGGATCGCCGACCCCCGTATCGACGAATCGAGCGGGCTGGCCGCCTCCATCCGTCACCCTGACGCGTTCTGGACCCACAACGATTCGGGGGACTCGGCGCGCGTCTTCCTGATCGACCGCGGGGGGAGGACGCTGGGAGTGGTACATCTCGAGGGGGTGACGGCGCTGGACTGGGAAGACATCGCCTCGTACCGCGCCCGAGGCGAGGGGTGGATCCTGGTCGCCGATGTGGGGGACAACTCGAGGCGGCGGGAATACGGCGTCCTCCATCTCCTCCGGGAGCCTTTGATCCCCCCTCCCTCCGAGGGGGAGGAGGCCCCGGCCCTCGAGGTCGCCCCCGATTCCGAAATCCGGTTCCGGTACGAGGACGGCCCCCGCGACTGCGAGGCCGTGGCCGTCGACGCGACGGAATCGACCGTCTACCTCCTCAGCAAGGAGCCGGCCGTCAGCCGCATCTACTCCCTGCCGATTCCGGCGCCCGGGTCCGAAGGCCCCCACGTCGCCCGGTTTGTCGCCGAGGTCCGCCTCCCCTACCCCAACGCCATGGACATCTCCCCCGACGGGAGGCGCGCCGTCGTGCTCACCTACGGCGACGCCCACGAGTTCACGCGCGCGGAGGGGGAACCGTGGGCCCGGGCCTTCTCCCGCGCGCCCCGCGCCGTCAAGGCGCCGCCCCGTCCCCAGGGGGAGGCGATCTGCTACGGTCCCGACGGCAGGACCCTCTATCTCACGAGCGAGAACGCGCACCAGCCCCTGTGGGAAATCCCCGTGGTAGAGTAGTTGCCGGAGGAATCATGGCCGGGCCGGTGCTCATCGTGGGGGCGGGGTTGTTCGGGGCGGTCTGCGCGCGCGAACTGACCGACGCCGGCATCCGCTGCCGGGTGGTGGAAAAACGCGCCCACGTCGGGGGGAATTGCCACACGCGCCCCCACCCCGACATCGGCTGCCACGAGCACGTCTATGGCCCGCATGTCTTTCACACCGACGCGCCCGAGCTCTGGCGCTACGTCCAACGGTTCGGCGCCTTCAACGGCTTCGTGAATCGCCCCCGGGTGCGCTTCGGGGACCGCGTCTTTTCCTTTCCCATCAACCTGCTCACCCTGCACCAGCTCTTCGGCGTCTCCACCCCGGCCGAGGCCGAGGAGGCCCTCAGGCTCCGGCGCCGCCCCGGGGGGGACGAAAGCAGCGTCGAGGGGTGGTGCCTCGCCCATATAGGGGAGGAGCTGTACGAGACCTTCGTCCTCGGCTATACCTGGAAGCAGTGGAACCGCCACCCCCGCGAGCTCCCCGCCGACATCATCCGCCGCCTGCCGGTGCGGCTCGATTTCGACGACAACTATTATACCGACCGCTGGCAGGGGGTCCCGACCGAGGGGTACGGCCGGGTGTTCGAACGGCTGCTCGAGGGGGTCGCCGTGGAGCTGGAGACCGACTTCCTCGCCGACCGCGGGTATTGGATGGCGCACCACCCGCTCGTGATCTACACCGGCGCCCTCGACGCCTTCTTCGATTACGAATTCGGCCCGCTCGAGTACCGCTCGCTGCGCTTCGAGCCCGAGGAGCTCCCGTTCGATGATTTCCAGGGGAACGCCGTCGTCAACTACACGGAGCGGGAGGTGCCCTGGACCCGGATCGTGGAACACCGCCATTTCGATCCGAAACCGGCGGGCGGCCGCACCCTCGTCACCCGGGAGTACCCGGCGGAGCGGGCGCCGGGGTGCGAACCGTGTTACCCGGTGCGGACCCCGGACAACCTGGCCCGCCTCGGGCTCTACCGCGCCGGGGAGGCCGAGCTTGAAGGAAGAGTCCTCTTCGGCGGGAGGCTGGCCGAGTACCGCTACCACGACATGGACGACACCATCGCCGCCGCCCTGGGCGCGGTGCGGGGGCTGTCCGGGACCGGGTTTCGAGGGGGGAAATGCACGCGTACCTGATCCAGGCGCACGGCAGCTGGGACCTGCTCGAAAAGGCGCTCGCCCTCTACGACGACGCCCGCAACGACCTCTACCTGCACATCGACGCCAACAGCCAAAGCGTCCCCTTCGAGAGGCTCGAGGGCGCCTGCCGCCGCTCGCGGGTGGAGTTCGTCAGGCGCGTCCCCATCGTCTACGCCTCCTACTCCATCTGCGACGCCACCTTCGAATTGCTCGAGGCGGCGACGCGTCGCCGGAGCTACGACTATTACCATCTCGTCTCGGGGCAGGATCTGCCGCTTGCGAGCCAGGACCGGATCCATGACTTCTTCCGCGGCGCCCTGAAGGAGGTCGGCGGCCGGCGGGTCCCGGTCAATTTCGTTTCGCTCTGGGGGGGGCCCGACCGGGTCCACCAGAGCTACTGGACCCGGTTTTACGCCTACAACCCATGGATCCGGCACGCCCGCGCACGGCACCGGCCCCTGCGGACGCTTTTCTTTCTCAACCGCTGCACCCGGCGGCTGCAGTACCGGCTCCGGGCGGGGCGGAAAACCGAACCTTACCCGTACTATTTCGGGGACTCCTGGTGCAGCATCACCGACGCGCTGGCGCGCCACGTCCTCGCGCGCCGGGCCTGGTGCGAAGAGAAATTTTCGCGCCACGTCTTCTGCCCCGACGAGGCCTTCATTCAAACGCTGGTCATGAATTCGGATCTGCGCGGCACCCTCCACTCCGACGTCGTCGACGAGGGCCCTTCGAGGAGCCGCCGGTGCCTGCGCCTGATCGACTGGGGCCGGATGGAAAACCGGATGTCGCCGCGCGTGTGGCGCCGGGAGGATTTCGATATTCTCGCGTCCTCCGACTGCCTCTTCGCGCGCAAGTTCGACCCGCAGGTCGACGCGGCCGTCATCGACCGGTGGATCCGCCGCCTCGATCGGGCGACCGATGGAGCGGACGCGGCGTCATGACGAGGACCCCGCAACGAAGGCTGGAATCCCTTGTACTGGTGGCCCTGGCCCTTTATTACGCCGCGAAAATCGTCCTGATTCTTGGCTCCCCCCAGGTGTGCGGCAATTTCGGCATGGATTACTGCGCATACTGGAGCGCGGGCAGGATCATCGACGAACACGGCATGGCGGCCGCCTATTCCCCCGACCTGCTGGAACTCTACCAGGGCCGCGCCCACCCCGGGGGAACCGTCCCGGGATCCGGGGTCCTGGGGATCCTGTACCCCCCCGCGTTTCTCCTCCCCTTCCGCTGTCTGTCCCTGATCGGACCATCCGCCAGCTTCCTGGTCTGGACCCTTGTCAACCTGGCCGCCTTCCTTCTCTATCTCCGCTTTTTTGCGGAGAAGATGACCGGGAATCCCTCCTCCCCCCGCCTGCTGCTATGGATGCTGCTGTCGCTGCCGGCGTTCGTGAATTTTCGCGAAGGGCAGGTGAACGTCTGGCTGGCCGTCTGTGCGGGGGAATTCCTGCGGGCCATCGTCTCGGACAGACCCTGGCGGGCAGGGTTCTGGGTGGGCGGATGGCTGCTGAAACCACAGCTCCTCGTTCTGATCCTGCCCCTGCTCGCGATCCGGAAGGCCTGGAGGGTCCTGGGGGGGTTCGGTGTATCCGCCGGTGCGGTCCTGGCCGTCTCGGTGGCACTCGCAGGCGCGGAAGGGATGATCAACCTGGCCCGCATCGTGGAGCTGGCGGCCCGGGGCGGCGTGTCCAGCAACCCCTCCGCCATGACGAACTGGCGCATGGCGGGAGCCCTGGCCTCCTGCTTCGGCGTCCCGGGCGCCGGATGGGGAGTCATCATCGCCGGAAGCGTTCTGACCACCGCCGCGGCCCTGTATGTCCTCGGGAAACGCCCGGCCGGCGACCGCAGCGCGGCCGCGACCGCCCTGATCGGGCTTTCGGCGGCCACGGGCCTCGTCGCCTGGCACGCCCACCTGCACATGGCGCTGATCCTGATCCCCCCCATGCTCTACCTGGTCAGCGAGCGGCGCATGAGCCGGAGAATGTTCCTGCTCTGGGTCCTTCTACCCGTGGCGTTCCAGGTTCTGGGGTACGCGGCCGCTTACGGAATCAATCCCGGCGATCGTCCGGACCATTTCAGCCCGACGCTGGCGTTCGCGCGCGGAATGCCCGGCTTTCTCCTGAACCTGACGTTGTTCGGCTGGACGGCGGTCCGGCTTCCCCGGCCGGCGGAGGGCTAGACCTTCTCCGCCACCCGGTCGCCGAACTGGCTGGTGGTCAGGACCCTGGCCGCGTCGTAGCCCGGTGGGGCCAGCTCCACGGTGCGGTATCCCTCCTCGAAAACATCGAAGAGGGCGTTCCAGATCGCCTCCGATTCCGCGTGCAGGCCGAAGCACTTTTCGTACAGGAAGGCCACGCTGCCGATCATGGAATAGGGGTTGGCCTTGTTCTGTCCGGCGATGTCGGGGGCGGAACCGTGGGCGGGCTCCACGTATCCCTTCTCGGACCCGATGCAGGCCGACGGCATCAGCCCCAGCGATCCCAGCACCCCGCCCGCCTGGTCGGTCAGGATGTCCCCCTGCATGTTCTCGAGCAGGACCACGCCGTTGAACTGGGTCGGGTTGCGCACCAGCTGGAACGCCGCGTTGTCGACCAGCATGGAGCGGTACTCCACGTCGGGGTAGGAGCGGGCCACGTCCTCGACCACCTCCACCCAGAAGCGGGAGGTGGCGAGCACGTTGGCCTTGTGGATATCGGTCATGGGGGAGCGCCGCTTGCGCGCCTCCTCGAAGGCGACGACGGCCACGCGCCGCACCTGTTCGTGGGTGTAGCGGCAGTCGTCGGCCGCGTACTTCATCCCGGTCGCGCTCCCTTCGGTCTTGGCGCCGAAGTAGATCCCCCCCACCAGTTCACGGATCATCAGGATATCGAGCCCCTCCCCGATCAGGCTCTCCTTCAGGGGCGAAAAGGAGGCCAGCGCCTTGGGGAGCCGGACCGGGCGGTAGTTGGCGAAGGTGTCGTAGCGCTCGCGCAGGGGGAGGATGGCCGCGATCTCGGGCCGCATCTCCTGCGGGATCCTGCTCATCTTGTCGACCGCCAGCCCCACGGGCCCCTTGATGATGGCGTCCGCCTCGTCGCAGGCCCGGACCGTCTTTTCCGGGAAGGGGGACCCGTCGGTAAAATAGGCTTCCGCCCCGAACGGGGCGTACCGCAGCTCGAACTCGTGCCCGTACTTCCTCTCCACCGCCCTGAGCACCTTGATCGATTCGGCCACGATTTCCGGACCGATCCCGTCCCCTTCCAGCACCGCAATGGTCTTCTTCATCGTCCCGTCCTCCGCCTCCCGGCGCCGCCCCCCGGCGGCAGCCCGAAAAGGGGAATGTTACACCGAAACCGCGTCATTTGAAGGGGAGCGCCCGAAAAAGAGGAGAAAACGGCTCGAGCGTGTTGTCACGGGCCGCCCCGATGGTCCATAATCGACAGCCGCGGCCGCAGGCGCCGCGGCCGGAAACCATCCACGGGGAGAACAATGGGGGCGGGAAAGCGCGACAGCTGGGCCAGCCGGATCGGCATCATCATGGCCGTCGCCGGCTCGGCCATCGGGCTGGGGAACTTCCTGCGCTTCCCGGCCAAGGCGGCGGCCAACGGCGGGGGCGCCTTCATGATCCCCTACCTCGTCGCCCTCCTCCTGCTGGGCCTCCCCCTGATGTGGGTGGAATGGACCCTGGGACGCTACGGGGGCGGGTTCGGGCACGGGACGGCGCCCGGGATCTTTCACAGCCTGTGGCGCAAGAACCGGTTCATCAAATATTTCGGCGTCATCGGCATCTTCGGCCCCCTCGTCATCTTCATCTACTACGCCTACATCGAGTCGTGGACCCTGGCCTACAGCTTCTTTTCCCTGACCGGCCGGCTTTCGGCCGTCACGGACCAGCAGGGGATGCAGAGCTTCCTGCGCGGGTACCAGGGGCTCGAGGCCAACGCTTTTTTCACGAGCATCTGGCCCGCCTACCTCTTTTTCGTCGTCACCTTTTTCATCAATTTCACCGTCACCTGGCACGGGATCAAGGGGGGAGTGGAACGCGTCTGCCGCATCGCGGTCCCGGTGCTGTTCGCCTGCGCGCTGATCCTGATGCTCCGCGTGCTGACCCTCGGCACGCCCGACCCGGCCGAACCCACCTGGAGCATCTCGAGCGGTTTCGGCTTTTTGTGGAACCCCGATTTCAGCACCCTCCGCTCGGGCAAAATCTGGATCGAGGCGGCGGGACAGATCTTTTTCACCCTGAGCGTCGGCATCGGCGCCATCCTCACCTACGCCAGCTACCTCTCCAAGGGAGACGACGTGACGCTGTCGGGCCTGTCCGCCACCAGCATGAACGAGACCGCCGAGGTCATCCTCGGCGCCAGCATCATCATCCCGGCGGCCTTCGTCTTCTTCGGGCCCGCCAATGTCCGGTCCATCGCCGAGTCGGGCGTGTTCAACCTCGGCTTCGTGACCATGCCCCTGATCCTCAACCAGTTGGTGGCCCCCTGGTTTTTCGGCTTCCTCTGGTTTTTCCTCCTCTTCCTCGCCGGGGTCACCTCGTCGGTCTCCCTGGTCCAGCCCGCCATCGCCTTCCTGGAGGACGAATTCCAGATCGGCCGGAAGAAGGCGGTCTGGATCTTCGGATCGTTCGCCTTCGTCCTCTGCCATTTCCCGGTGTTCCTCCTCCGCCACGGGGTCGTGGACGAGCTCGATTTCTGGGGCGGCACCTTCTTCCTGGTCGTGTTCGCCACCATCGAGGTGATCCTGTTCGCCTGGGTGTTCGGCATCCACAACGCCTGGGACGAAATGCACCGCGGGGCCGACCTGAGGGTGCCCGTCATCTACAAGTTCATCATCAAGTACGTGACGCCGCTCTTTCTGCTCGTCATCCTGTCGGTCTGGCTGTGGCAGGAATGGATGCCCGTCATCCTGATGGAAAACGTGAGCGCCGAGAACCGGCCCTACGTGCTCGGCACCCGGATCGTGCTCGCGCTGATGCTGGCGGCACTGGCGCTGGCGGTGAAACTGGCCTGGCGGCGGCGCCGCGCCCGCGGGGAGGATGCCCATGCGGCCTGAAGGGTGGTGCCTGCTGATTCTCTTCTGGGGGCTGATCCTCGCCCTGGCGGTTTTCTGCTTCCGCCGGATCTTCGGCAAGAAGGAGATCCGGTAAGGGGGGAGGGGTTTCCGGCCGGACCCGGGAATACCGTGTCCGGCCGGGAGATCATCAGGCTTCGGGGGCGGCGAGGTCGGCCGGGCCGATGACGTTGACATTCATCGCCGTAAGCGCCTCGTCGATCTCTTTCCGGTAGCTCCCGGCGACCATGACGTGGTGGATCCCGCCGATGCTCTGCACGAAACGGTCGACGTCCTTGATCCCGACCTCCAGGTGGTTCGAGCAGTAGCGCCGCATCTTGCTGTCGGTGCCGGGGAAGGAGGGGCGGTCGGTGTCGCTCTTGCGCGAGCGGGTGCGGCCGGGCCACCACACGAAGCTTTTGAGATCCTTGCTGAAAACACCCATCGTCACCTCGATCCCGGCCGGGAACTCCACCTCCGGGGTCACACCCTTCCCGAAGCCGTGATAGTCGCGCAGGTTGTAGCGCAGCGGCGGGGCTTCCTTTCCCATCAGGCGCACCGGGGCGACGCAGTGGCGCAGCACGGTGCTCGAAGCCTCGTTGTCCACCGAGGAAACGTTGCAGAAATAGGAGGGCTTGCGGCTGACCGTCTCGAGAAACATCGAGGAGAGCGAGGCGTACACGTCCGCCTCGCAGGGGGCCGCGATCCCCTCGTCCCGCAGCCGGGTGAACGCCAGGCAGGGGAGGGGGATGGTGGATTTGGCGTCGAAGCTGAAACTCAGGCAGTCGATCGAAATCGCCGACAGCCCCTCCCGGTCGACGATCGAACGGAGCAGGACGTACATCCGGGCGCTCTCGAGCAGGTCATGCTCGGTGGGTTCCACCACGGCGGCCGCTTCCCGCCTCCAGCGCTCCATTTCCTCCCGGGCGCTTTCGGGCCGCACCTCCTCGAGCCGGCGCCGCAGTTCCTCGATCGGGCGGTATTCGATACGCACCCCCGTGCGGGCGTAGACGTAGTCGGCGTCGAGGTTGGGCGCCGGCACGCTGGTGCTGTCGAACGGGCGGCCGTAGATGAGGGCCTTCTTCCCCTCGAGGATGCGGGGGGAGGTCAGCGTCCGGACCAGCTCCAGGGCCTGGGCCTCGGAGTTGGCCAGCCGGGCGTAGGTCCCCCTCATCCGGAAGGCGGCGGCCAGGTCGGCTTCCAGCATGATCAGGTCGAAGTTGACGGGCAGGATCACCACCGGCACGTCGACCTCCCCCATCGCGGCGGGCAGGTTGCCCGAAATCGTGGTGACCCGGGCCAGGACCATGAACAGGATGTCCGGGTCCTCCCGGCGGAAAGCCTCACCGAGTTCCTCCGGCTTCTGGTAGTTGACCTTGGCCACCGTCACTGCGAGGTCCGCCCCCTTGAGGGACTTGAGCGCGTCGATGATCTTCGCGTACGTCTCCGGGGCGTCGGTCATGAAAAGCAGCCGGCTCTTGCCCCCGCGCGTCCTGGCCTTCGGCGCCGTCGCCGCGGCCCGGCCCGGCAGGACCGTTCCCGGCAGCGCCGTGGCGACACCGGCGATGGCGGTGGTTTTCAGAAAATCGCGCCGGCCGAACCGGGCGCCCTCGTTCTCCTTCATCTCTCTCTCCTTATGACGGTATGTCCCGCGGCGGGCCAAGGGGGCCGCCCGGTCTAAATCCCCGCCAGTTGTACCACGCGCTCCCCGGGATGGTCCAGGGCCAGCATCAGCAGCAGGTAGTCCTTCACGTGCCGGGTTATGAGAAAATTCTCCCTGACGTAGCGCTGTCCGTTCTCCCCCAGCTTCCGGCACAGTTCCGGGTTGGACAGCAGCTCCACCGCCCGGTTGGCGGCCCCTTCCGGGGAATGGATCAGAAACCCGGTCACCCCGTTGATGATCTGGAGCCGGATCCCGCCCACGGCCCCCCCGATCACGGGCTTCCCTTTCCAGAGCCCCTCGCTGACCGTCAACCCGAACCCCTCCCGGATCGACTTCTGGAAAACGATCGTGGAGCCGCGCACCAGGGCGTTGATCTCCAGGTCGCTGAACGGGGGGAGGAGCAGGACATGGATGTCGGGATCCTTCGCCGCGGCCTCCTCGACCTCCCGGAGCACCTCCGCCCCTTCGGGATCGTCGTCGGCGCCGCCGCCGGCGAGCACCAGCTGGCAGTCGCAGTGCCGCCGGACCATCCGGTAGGACTCGATCACGCCCAGGGGGTCCTTGAGCCGGTCGAAGCGCGAAATCTGGGTCAGGACGGGGCGCTCCGGGTCGATCCCGAACCGCTCCAGCACCCCGCGGACGACCTCCGGCTCCAGCTCCCGGTTCTTGTCGCTCAGCGGGTCGATCGAGGGGGCGATCCGGTACTGGGGAACCGGCATGTCCCGGGCGAAATCGGGCATCGAAAACACGGCGGCGTCGTACCTTTCCACCCAGGGCCTCAGGAATTCCCAGACGGCGGGGTCCGGGTTGGACACGTCGATATGGCAGCGCCAGATCCACTGGCGCCCGATGGCCGCCTTCTTTTCGATGAGGCCCGCGGGCTGGGGGTCGTGGACGAAAAGGACGTCCCCCTCGAGCTTCATCTCCTCGAGGTTCATCGCCGTGTTTTCCCGAAAGACCTCCAGCATCTTGGGCGTGATCGTTTCGGGATGCCCGTGAAGCGCGTTATGGAAGGCCTTGGTCACGGCGTAGAACGCCTCGTTCCCCTTGATGACGTCCCAGGTGGCGTCCACGCCCAGTTCCCGCAGGAGCGGGATCATGCGGGTGAGGATCTCCGCCACCCCGCCCCCCACGGGGGTTGAATTGATGTTCTGCAGCGACTTGTGGCACACGTACCCGGCGAGCATCCGGATCTCGTCCATGACCTCCGGGCCCACGACCTTCTCGTAATCCGCAAGCGTGACCGCCATCCTCCCTCCCCTTATTTCCCGAGCCTCGCGATCCTGTCCCGGAGTTCATCGAGCGACATGCGATAGGGGTTGAGCCTGTCGATGGCGCGCGCCAGCTCCTCCGCTCCCCGGTAGGCGAGCCAGGCGGAGAAATCGTTCGTCTCCCGCCCGAGCCGGAGCCGGGCCTCGAAAAAGTGGAAGTAGAGCGAAGTGTTGGCCACCCCCGGCAGCTTGGCGAAAAAATCGGGGATGTCCTCCGCCACGATGCCGCTCGGCATGACGAAGCTCTTCGACTCGCTGAAGTGAAACTCCTGCCCCGGCATGCACTCCTGCCGCCGCCCGTTCCCCTTCGCGTACGGTTGGATCGTGGCGATGATGGCCTCCCGGAGCTGGCGGATGGAGCTGAACGCCAGCAGGTCGATGGCCGCGAGTTTCTCCGCCAGCGCCTCCTCGAGCAGCGCCAGCGAGGCCCAGCGGGAGAAATCGCTGTGAAAGACGGGGGTCTCGAAATGGTGCGCCAGGTACTGGTGGTGCGTGTGGTGGAAGATGGAGGAGCCGGACACCTCTCCCAGGTGCGCGAGCAGCTCCTCCAGGTTCCGCGCCTTCCGGCCGGTCAGCACGACCAGCCGGCGTTCCGTGTGGAAGGCGAAGGGCGCCAGGTTATGCGTCATACCTCCTCCCGGTCATCGGGCGGGCCGGCCCCCGATCAATAGTAGTACCAGATGCTTTCATAGTCGTCGGCGTTCTCCCCGACCTCCTCCAGCCGCGACAGGTATTCCAGGAGCGGGATGTCGTGTCCCACGTAGGACGCCCGGTCCGATATCCCCTTTTCCCAGGGGTGGAAGTCGTAGACGCGGGAGCCGTCGGGGAGGATGGCCAGCAGGTCCCGGTGCTGCATGGCGCGCAGGTAGTTCTTCCCCAGCCCGGGGACGTTGTAGACCATCTCGTCGGTCCGCCGCGAGCCCGGCAGGAGCCGCGCCTCCTCCTTCTGTTCCTGCAGCAGGCGCGCCAGCGGGACCCGGTAGGCGTTGGTCTCCTCCTTCCCCTTGGCCATGAAGGTGTAGTAGGGGTCGATCCCGGACCGGCGCAGCATCATCCGCAGCTTGGCGGTCTCGAAGCGCCGGGAAACGAAGAAGGTGTAGACCTGCTGGTTGAACACGGAGATCCCCCGGCGCTTGAGCCGGTCGACGGCGGCGACCAGCTCGGGGGTGATCTCGTAGGGGTGCTCGACGTGGGTCACCACGCACACCTCGCGCCGGCCGGGGTCGCGCAGCCGGCCGAGCGCCGAGGCGAGCTGCGGCGTGATCCGCATCGGGACCGTCACCGGGGTGCGCGTGCCGATACGGATCACCTCGATGTGGGGGATGGCGGCCAGGCGCTCGAGGATGTCGAGGAGCGGCCGGTCGGCCATCCCCAGCGGGTCCCCCCCGGTGACCAGGATTTCGCGCAGGGCGGGGTGCCGGGCGATGAAATCGACGGCGGCGGCGATCTCGGCGCCGGAGGCCATCGCCCCCGGCGCCATGGCTTCGTCGATCTCCCAGTTGCGCTGGCAGTAGACGCAGATCTGGGGACAGGTGTTGTACGGCTTGAGGATGGCGATCGCGGGATACCGGCGCGTTACGAGATCGACCGGGGAGGTGTCCCGCTCCAGCATGAAATCGAAGGCGCACTCGCGGTCCCCGCGGTGCTCGAGCATCCGGTCGACATACTCCGGCGGGGGAATCACCTGGGCCCGCAGCGCCCGGTCGCGCCCCGCCTCCGCGTCGTCGTCGAGCAGGCTGGCGTAATAGGGCGTTACCCCGAACGGCAGCCGGCCGGCCGCGGCCTTCCGGATCGCCTCCCGTTCGACCGGCAGCAGGTTCACCATCCGGCCGAGTTCCTCCTCGTTGCGGGCGATGTGCTTCACCTGCCAGTGCCAGTCGGCGAACTGGGCGGCGGTCGCTCCCAGGGCCTTGAGGATCCTGCGGCGCCTTCCCGCGCGGCGGCGGCGCTCCTCCTTCCCGAGCCCGTCGCCGTAGCGCTCCATCAGCTCATCCACGTGCCCCCAGAGCCGGTCCAGCTCCGCGGAACGCACGACGGCCGCCTCCCGCCCCGAGAGCTTCACCGGGGATTCGACCTCCTCCGAGTGCAGGGTCACGGCCTTCCCCTCCAGCCCCAGCGCCAGGTGGATCATCTCCCCGTAGAAGCCCGGCCCGAGGTCGGGGCGCGCGCCTCCCCGGGCCAGGTCCCAGAGCGCCTGGATGTTGCTGAAGCCCGCCTTCTGGTCGGAGATGGGGGTCAGCATGGCGCGCCAGGCCCGCGCGCAGTCCCGGACGATGTACAGGCGCGACCCGAAGGAGAGGGTGGTCTCGCTGAACCGCTCGTAGTGCTCGTCGGACACGTGGGTGAAGAGCGCGCGCCGGGCTTCCTCCACCGTGCCCGCCGCCCGCACGATTTCCATGATCCTGGTCGAGACCGCCAGGAAGCGTTCCCGGGTATAGCGTCCGGCTATCGGTTGTCCCATGTAGCGTCGCCCCCTCGTTCGGATCGGCCGGAAGAACATCCCCGCGGCCATGATGGCTGTTACATCAGCATAACATGATGTATCGGGGATCCGGAACCCCGTATCGCCCCCCGCCCGCGCCGGGCGCCCCCGGACTAAATCACTGGTATTCTCCCGGAAGAATGGATCATAATCAGACGGGTTCCATCCATTCCGGGCGTAAGAAGGGGCACCACGAGACGATCCGCGCCGGGCGCGGATTTTTGCGAGGCGGCGACTGGCGCATGGAAACAAGCGATTTTCCCTCCCTCTGGCGCGGGTTCACCGAAGAGCTGGAAGCCCGCAACCGGGTTCTCCAGGCCGAGCTCGCCGCGGCATGGGAACAGCTGGACTCCCTGCTCGGGCGGCACTCGGAGAAGATCGCGCGCGCGGAGGGGGTGCGCCCCCCGGAAGGGTCGCTCGAATCGATCCGGGAGCTGGCGACAACCCGGGCCGCACCGTATTTGTCCGACCCCCTGCAGGCCCTGAAGAGGATCCACCCGCAGGAGAGGGCGCTCCGCGCCCTCGAGACCTTCCAGACCGGCCTGGAGGATCTCCTCGGCCTCCTGCCGCAGACCCTCACGGTCCCGCGCGGGGAGCTGGCGGCGGAGTTGTGCCGCGACGGCCGGCCCCTCCGGCGGCTGGCGCTCCGCCTGGGGCGCAAACCCCGGGTGCTCCAGCCCCGCCCGGTCCTCCGCCAGGCGCTGTGGGCGCACTCGGCCCGGCGGGTGGAGCCGGACGGCGATCTCCTGCTCCTGCTGGCCCGCGCGAGCCTGGCGCTCCTCATCCCCTGGCAACTGCTGCGCAACGACACGCTCCGGGCCATGGCCGGCAACCCCTCCGATCCCCGGACGCTGGACAAGGCCCGGGCGGAGTGGCTGGAGATGGTGGGATCGATCCGGAGGGACGCGGCGCGGGCCCTCGAGGCCCAGGGCGACAGGTGCCGCCGGCTGCGGGGGGAGCTGGAAGCCGCCCTGCTGGCCGGGGAGCGGCGCCTCGCCGACCGGCGCCTCGGCCGCGCCATGAACCGCTGGCAACGGTGTTTCCGCTACTGGGCCGGCCGCCAGCGGGCCATCCTGGCACAGCTGGAACTGGAAGCCTCCTCCCGCAGCCTGCTGGAGGGCTCGGTGGGGGTCTCCGAAGACGCGGTGCGCTCCGTCGACGAGGAGCATGCCCTTCTCCTCGGCGAACTCGACAAGGTCGGCCGATGGTTGTCGGGCTGGCGGGAGGGGGAGACCGAATCCCCGTTCCCGCCGCCCGGGGCGCACCTGGTCTCCTCCGCCGACCGGGCGTCCGATTGGAAGCGGCGGCTGGAAGCCGCGGGCAGGGGCGCGCTGCCGGCTTCCATCGAATCGGTGGACCTCGGGCGTCCCCTCCCCGGCCGCCGGCCGCGGTCCCGCTCCGTCCCGGCCGAAGCCCGCTTCACCCGGTCGCTCGCCGGCACCGGGCGCGAACTGGCCCTCGCCGGCTTCGGGGAGGCGGAGGAAGGGCATCGCGCCATCATCCAGCAGATAGAACGCGCCCGCGAAGTCGCCGCCTACAGCCTGGAAGCGGGGCGCGAGGAAGGAGGGAGCGAGGAGGGGCGTCAGGTCGTCCGCGACGGCATCTCCAACGCGCTGAAGCTGCTCGAACACCAGAGGAAATCGACCCGCGACCATCACCCCGTCATCGGGCGGAAACTCGCGGAGGCGCTGTCCGGCGTCTTCTTCCAGTTTCACATCCGGATGGAGGAAAGCCGGCTGGGGCTTTTCCGGCACCTGGCACGGCAGAAGAGCCGCCAGGCGCTGCGCGCGGGCGCCCTGACGGTCATGGAGAGGGTCGGGAGCGGTTCGGACTGGCTTGGCGACCACCTCGCCCTTGCCAATCAGTATGTCCTCGCCAAGCTCGGCTGGGCCCCCCCTTCCACCATCGCCGTGCAGCCGGTCTCCCGCCGTCCCTACCTCGGGGAGGTCCTGCACCTGAAAGCGGGGCCGAGGGAACTCCCCGCGATCTACCGGCGCCTCTTCCGGCTGGCCCCCCTGGAGGACACCCGGTTCCTGGTGGGGCGCGAGACCGAAATGGCCGCCGCCGCCGAGGCGCGGCAGCGCTGGGAGGAGGGGCGCGCGGTCGCCATCCTCGTGGCCGGGGCGCGCGGGAGCGGGAAGACCAGCTTCCTGAACTGCGCCCGCGCGGGCGTCTTCGGCGATCTCCCCCTCTCGAGCGGACAGTTCGGCGAAAGGATCACCACCGCCCCCGCGATGCGCTCCTTCCTCTCCGCCCTGCTCGCGATCGAGGACGCCGAGCTCGAATCGCGGCTGAAATCGGAAAGGCGGCTGGTGATCCTGGAAGAGGTCGAACGCACCTTCATCCGCCGCATCGGCGGGTTCGAGGGGCTGCGGGCCCTGCTCGACCTGATCTCCACCACCTGCCGGAACACCCTCTGGATCCTCAGCCTGAACGAGTCGGCGCTCGGGTACCTCCGGCAGGTGGTCGGGATGGAGGAGTACTTCTCCCACCGGATCAACGCCATGGCCGTTTCGCCGCGGCACCTCAAGAGCGCCATCCTGCAGAGGCACAACCTCTCCGGCCTCCGCCTCCACTTCGCCCAGCCTCCACCCGAGGAATCGCGCCGGGGCAGGATCGGGAAGCTGCTGGGACTCCGCCGGGAGCCCGAACAGAACTATTTCGATTCGCTCTACCGGCAGTCGGAGGGGATCTTCCGTTCGGCCTTCGAGCTGTGGCAGGAGTCGGTGGACAGGGTGGAAGGGGGCGTGCTCTACATGCGGCACCCGGTCGAACCCTCCTACGAGGGGATCATCTCGCGCCTTACCCTGGAGGACTCCTTCATCCTGCAGGCGATCCTGCAGCACGGGGGGCTGACGCCGGGGGAGATCGCGCGGGTCTTCGACTATTCCGAGCGGCGGAGCGACAGCTGCATCGAGAAACTGATCTCCTGGGAAATCATCGAGCCGGACCCCTCGAATCCCGGTTTCCGCGTCTGCCCGGAGGCCGGGCGCCTGGTGCGCCAGGCCCTGTACCGGCAGAACCTGCTATAGGGGATGACCATGCCCGCGTTTGCGCACCCTCCCTTTGTCGCCATCGAGCTCGACCGGATTTCCCTCCCGGGAGAGGTCACCCCGGGAAAGATCCTGGAAATCATAGTCCTGGTGGTCGCCGCGTGGGCCGTCATCCGCTGGCTCTCGAAGCTGTTCCAGCTCCTGGGCGGGAAGATCCCCCGTTCGCGCTTCCTGATGAAGCTCCTCGAGCCCGCCGCGCGGATCGGGATCTGGTTCGCCGCCATCTTCATCTCCATCCGGATCCTGGCCCCCTCGCACGAGGCGTTCCTGGCCTCGCTCGCATCCATGGGCCTGGCCATAGGCCTCGGCGCCCAGGACCTCATCAAGAACGTCATCGGCGGCCTCGTCGTCCTCGTCGACCGCCCCTACCAGCTCGGCGACCGCGTGAGGATCGGCGACGCCTACGGGGAGATCGACCACGTGGGGCTCAGGAGCACGAAGCTGACGACGCCCGACGACACCCGGGTGACGATCCCGAACCTGGACATCCTGACCCAGCAGGTCCACAACGCGAACTCGGGGGTGCCCGACTGCCAGGTCGTCACCGACCTCTACCTTCCCCCCGGCACCGACCCGGAAACCGCCATCGGGATCGGCTACGAAGCGGCCGCCTGTTCCCCCTACCTGCTGGCGGAGAAACCGATCGTGGCCCTGGTGTCGCAGGGGTTCGACCAGCAGGCCTACCTGCGCCTCCGGGTCAAGGCCTACGTCTACGACCACCGTTACGAACCCCGCATGATGAGCGACGTCACCAGCCGCGCCACCAGCGAGTTTCTGCGCCTGGGGCTCCTCGAGGGCTGGAAAAGCCGCCCCCCCGGGGGCTCGCGCGCCTGATCCGTGGTATGGTATGGGTAGAAGCCTAACCGTTCACCCGAGAAAGGAGACCCCCATGTTCCGTACCACCGGCCCCGTTTTTGCCGCCGTAAGGCTGGACGAATCCGCCGACGAGGTGCTCCGCCAGGCCGTGGAGATCGCCCGGCATTACGGCGTGAAGCTCTACGTCTGCCACGTCCTCCCCGATGTCGGGGCGGTGCGCCCCCTCTTCCCCCAGCTGCAGATGGAGGACGCCCTCCGGACGACCGATTTCGAGGCCGGGGTGTATCGCGCCCTCTCGGAGCGGGTCGCCGCCTTCACGCCCCCCCGGGGGAAGGAGTGCGAACTCAAGATCGAGTACGGAACCGAGCACGCGGCCATCATCGACGCCGCGGAGCAGGTCGGCGCGGGGATGATCGTCGTGGGCCACGGTTCCGAGAAGCACCGCCTGGGCGGGATCTCGGAGCGCGTCGTCCGCCACGCCCACTGCCCGGTCCTGGTCGCGCGCCCCCCGGAGAAGGGGGGGGTGCTGGCGGCCACCGACTTCTCCGACCCCTCGACCCCCGCCGTGGATGCCGCCGCGAGCGAAGCCGGAAGGAGAGGGCGCGAACTCCGCGTCGTCCACGCCTTCGACATCCTCCGCTACGGCATGGTGACCGACCCGACCATGCCCGGCCTGCTGCCGCTCGATTTCTCCGCCGAAATCGAGGAGGCGCTCCGGGGCCACCTCGACGAGTGCGTCCGCCGGGTCGGGGCCGCCGAGGGGCTCCTGGTGCGCGGGGCCGCGGACCGGGCCGTCGTGGAGACGGCCGAAAAGCTCGAAGCGGACCTGGTCGTGGTCGCCACGCGGGGACGGACCGGGCTCGCCCACCTGGCGCTCGGGAGCGTGGCCGAGGCGGTCGTGCGCGGGGCCGCCTGCTCGGTCCTCGTCGTCCGGATGAAGGCTTGACCGCCGCGACGTCGGAGGAAAGCGAGCGATGACGAGCGACCGCCTGACCGATTTCGACCTCCACCTGATCGGCGAGGGGACCCACTACCGCACCTGGGAAAAGCTGGGGGCCCACCCGGGCCGCCTCGACGGGGCCCCGGGAACCTTTTTCCGGGTATGGGCGCCCAACGCCCGGCGCGTTTCCGTCATCGGCGATTTCAACGGGTGGGACCGGGAGGCGGCCCCCCTCCAGCCGCGGGGTTCCTCCGGAATCTGGGACGGGTTCGCGCCCGGGGTGAAGTCCGGAGACCTCTACAAGTACTTCATCGAGTCGCGCTACGGCGGCTACGCCGTCGAAAAGGCCGACCCTTACGGCTTCGCGGCCGAAATCCGCCCCCGGACCGCCTCCAAGGTGTGGGACCTGTCGGCCTACGACTGGCAGGACGGTGAGTGGATGCGCGCCCGCCCGGGGCGCCGCCCCCACGAGGAGGCGCTCTCGATCTACGAAGTCCATCTCGGCTCCTGGATGCGCGCGCCGGAGGAGGGGGACCGCTGGCTCACCTACCGCGAGCTCGCGCCCCGGCTCGCCGACCACGTGTGCAGGCTGGGCTTCACCCACGTGGAGATGATGCCGGTTTCGGAGCACCCCTTCGATGGCTCCTGGGGCTACCAGACCGTGGGCTACTTCGCCCCCACCAGCCGTTTCGGGACCCCCGACGATTTCATGCACCTCGTCGACGTTCTGCACCGGAGCGGCATCGGCGTCATCCTCGACTGGGTCCCCGCCCACTTCCCCCGGGACGAGCACGGGCTGGGCTACTTCGACGGCACCCACCTGTACGAGCACGCCGACCGGCGCCAGGGGCTGCACCCGGACTGGGACACCCTGGTGTTCAACTACGGCCGCACCGAGGTGCAGAACTTCCTGATCAGCAACGCCGTCTTCTGGTTCGACCGCTACCACATCGACGCCCTGCGCGTCGACGCCGTCGCCTCGATGATCTATCTCGACTACGGCCGCGGGGAGGGGGAATGGGTCCCCAACCGTCACGGCGGCCGGGAAAACCTGGAAGCGGTCGATTTCCTGAAAAAGCTCAACGAGCGCGTGCACGCCGAAGCCCCCGGGGCCATGGTCATCGCCGAGGAATCGACCGCCTGGCCGATGGTCTCGCGCCCCACCTGGCTGGGAGGCCTGGGGTTCGGGTTCAAGTGGAACATGGGATGGATGCACGACATGCTCGAGTACATGCGTCACGACCCCGTGCACCGCAGCTGGCACCACAACAAGATCACCTTCAGCCTGCTCTACGCCTTCACGGAGAATTTCGTCCTCCCCTTTTCCCACGACGAGGTCGTGCACGGGAAGGGATCGATGATCGGGAAGATGCCGGGGGACCCGTGGCAGAAATTCGCCAACCTGCGCCTCCTCTACGGCTACATGTTCGGGCATCCCGGCAAGAAACTCCTCTTCATGGGGGGCGAATTCGGCCAGTGGGCCGAATGGGACCACGACCGGAGCCTCGACTGGCACCTGCTCCAGTACCCGCTCCACTCGGGGCTCGAGCGGTGGGTGGGGGATCTGAACGCCTTCTACCGTTCGGAACCGGCCATGTATGAACTCGACGCGGAACCGGCCGGGTTCGAGTGGATCGACTGCGACGACGGCCAGAACAGCTGCGTCAGCCTGCTCCGCTTCGGCCGGCGGCGCGAACTCCCGGTGGCCGTGGTCTGCAATTTCACCCCGGTGCCGCGCCATGACTACCGCATCGGCGTCCCTTCGGGCGGCGTGTGGGTCGAAGCCCTCAACAGCGACGCCTCCGTCTACGGCGGGAGCGGGATGGGCAACCTCGGGAGGATAGAGGCCTCCCCCCACGGGATGCACGGCCGCCCCTGCTCGCTCGGCCTCACCCTCCCCCCCCTGTCCACCCTGGTCCTCAGGAGGGAGGGGGCATGAAACGCGGCAGGATGCCGACCGCGGGACGGCTGATCGTGGTCTCCAACCGGCTCCCGTTCACGGCGAGGGAACGGGAGGGGGGGCTCGAGTTCACCCCGAGCGTGGGGGGGCTCGCGACCGGGTTGGCCTCCTACCGGGAATCGCTGCAGGAGCGGCCGCAGGGCCCCCGGCGTTTCCTCTGGGTCGGCTGGCCCGGGAGCACCGTGTCGGAGGAGCGCCAGCGGGAGGTACGGGCAAGATCGCTCGACGAATTCAGCGCGGTCCCCGTCTTCCTTTCCGAAGCCGAGATCGACAAGTTCTACCAGGGGTTCTGCAACAAGACCATCTGGCCCCTTTTTCACTGCTTCCAGGTCTACACGAACTACGACGAGGAGCACTGGGAGCGCTACGTCGAGGTCAACCGCACCTTCTGCCGGACGCTCGCCGGGCTGCTCCGCCCCGGGGACACCCTCTGGATCCACGACTACCACCTGATGCTCCTGCCCGGGATGGTCCGGGAGATCGCCCCGGCGGCCACCATCGGGTTCTTCCTGCACATCCCCTTCCCCAACTACGAGCTCTTCCGCCTCCTCCCCAGCCGGTGGAGGCACGACATCCTGAAAGGGCTGCTCGGCGCCGATCTCGTGGGATTCCACACCAACGACTACCGGCAGGACTTCCTGAAATGCGTCCTGCGCATCCTGGGACACGACTCCCAGATCGGCGAACTGCTGGTGGGGGACCGGGTCGTGAGGGCCGAGGCCTTCCCCATGGGGATCGACTACGCGAAATACCGCGACGGGGCCGGCGCCCCGGAGGTGCGGGCCGAAAGCCTCGACCTCAGGCGGCGGATGGACGGGGCCAGGATCATTCTCTCCATCGACCGCCTGGACTACACCAAGGGGATCGTCAACCGGCTGGAGGGGTTCGAAACCTTCCTGGACCACCACCCCGACCGGCGCGGCGGGGTGGTGCTGGTCATGGTCGTCGTCCCCTCGCGCGTGGCCGTCGAGCATTACGAGATGATGAAGGGGCAGATCGAGGCCCTGGTGGGCAGGATCAACGGGAGATTCGGCAGGCCGGGCTGGACCCCCGTGGTCTACATGTACCGGAGCCTTCCCTTCGCCCCCCTCGCGGCCCTGTACGCCGCGAGCGACATCGCGCTGGTCACCCCCCTGCGCGACGGCATGAACCTGGTCGCCAAGGAGTACATCGCCTGCCGCACCGACCGGACGGGGGTGTTGATCCTGAGCGAGATGGCGGGAGCGGCCCAGGAGCTGCTCGAGGCCGTCACCATCAACCCGAACAGCCGCCACGAGATCGCCGAGGCCATCGACGGGGCCCTCCGCATGCCCGAACCGGAGCAGGTCCGGCGCAATACGGCGATGCAGGGCAGAATCGAACGTTACGACGTGGTCCGCTGGGTGGCCGATTTCATGGAGGAGCTTTCGGGCGTCAAGGGGAAGAGCCGGATGTATCTCGCCAGGCGGCTGACCGGACCGGTCCGTGCCACCGTCGCCGAAGCGTGGCGCGCGGGCCGCCGCAGGCTCCTCCTCCTCGACTACGACGGGACCCTCGTCCCCTTCGCCGCCGACCCCGGGGCGGCCGTTCCCGCACCCCCCCTGCTCGCCCTGATCGGCGATCTCTGCGGCCAGCCCGGCACCGACGTCGTCATCGTCAGCGGCCGGGACAAGGCTTTCCTCGAGCACTGGTTCGCCGACACCGTCACCGGACTGGTGGCGGAGCACGGCGCCTGGATCCGGGAAAAGGGGCGCACGTGGAGGAAGACGGCCAAGCGGACCGGCGCCTGGAAGTCGAAACTGAAACCGATGTTCGAACGGTACGCCGAGCGCGTCCCGGGGGCGTTCGTGGAGGAGAAGGATTTCGCCCTGGTGTGGCACTACCGGGCCGCGGAGCGGGGGCCGGCCAAGCTGGCGGCCCAGGAGCTGAAGGACCAGCTGCTGGCCCTGACGGCCAACATCGACGTCCACGTCCTGCAGGGGAACAAGACCGTGGAAGCCCGGGTCGCGGGGGTGAACAAGGGGACCGCGGGCCTCCATTTCCTCGCCCGCAAGTCCTACGACTTCGTCCTCTCGATCGGGGACGACGCCACCGACGAGGACCTGTTCGCGGTCCTGCCCGAGACCGCGTGGTCGATCCGCGTGGGGATGGGCGCCACCCTGGCCAGATACAACATCGCCGGGGTGGAGGAGGTGCTCCGGCTGCTCGCGGAACTGGCTACTCCGAAAAACGCTCCATGACGAGGCCGAGCGCCTCGTCCGCGGGGGGGCCGGGGCACCGCATCCGCTCCCGCCAGAGCTCCGCCGCGAGCGCCAGGTTCTCCTCCACGGCGTCCCCGTAGGACCGGGGCCTCCCCCGGCGGTCGAGCGACCGGCGGGCGGTTTCGAGGCGGCCGCGGAGGGCTTCCGCGGGGGTTCGTCCTTCGCGCTCGAGGCACCCGTCGAGCGAGGCGAGGACCGCCTCCAGGAGGGCCCGGCTTCTCGCGTATTTTTCCGCCGCTCTCAGCCCGCGCGCCCCCGGGTCGAGGGCCAGGACCCTCTCCACCACCTGGAGCCGGGCTTCGGACGCGGCGTCGCCGGGATTCTGGAGCAGGGCGGAGCGGAAGGAATCGCGGGCCGCCGCGTAATTACCGAGTTCGAATTCCGCCCGGCCCAGCCCGGCATGGGCGGCGCCGTCCCGGGGGCTCCCCGCCAGGATTTCGCGGTACATCGCGGCCGCCTCGGCGGCGAGCGCGTGATCGAGCAGGAGGCCGGCCGTCTCCCTGCGGGCGCCGGGGTCGTCGGGACACTCCGCCGCCAGGGCCAGCAGCTCCGCCCGCACCCGGGCCGCCTGTCCCGACCGGCCGAGGAAGTCCACCAGCTCCCTGCGGATCTCCAGGCCGCGCAGGGGGGATTCCTCGGGCCAGGTCCCGTACACCGCCCTGCGGTAGAAACCGACGGCCTCGCCCACATTCCCCTTCTGCGCCGCAATCCTCCCCAGGCCCAGGTTTACCGGGCCGCTCCCCGGTTGCTCGCGCCCCAGCTCGCGGAAGTAGATCTCCGCCTCGTTCCAGCGCCGGGCGGTCACGAGGGCCGAGGCCAGCGCCAGCCGGTCCCGGAAGCTGTGGGATATGGAAAGGGCGCTGCGGAACTGCTCCACCGCCTCCGCCGGGCGCCCCGCCGCCATCAGGCTCTCCCCCCGGACCGCATGCTCCTCGGCCCGGTCCGTGCGCCGGGAACGGTAGAACCAGCTCAAAAACCCCCCCAGCGCGATCATCAGGGCGATAACGACGGCCATGCGCCCCATGGAGGCGGTCCGCCGCGCCGCGGCCGGTGCGGCGGGTTCCCCCGCTTTTTCCCCCCGGTAGGCGGCCATGGCGTCCTCGAGGCCGAGCGAGGCGATCATCTTCCTCGGGTCGGTGCGGCTGACAACCGGGAGCTCGTCGAGCCCGCTCTCGGCCATCCGCCTCAGCGCCGCTTCCAGGGACTGGTCCGGGTGGAGATGGGGGAAATTCGCTGCCGTCGGGACTTTCTGCGGCTCGAATCCGGGGAGGAGTTCGGCCAGGGTTTTCCCCCCCCCTCCCGATTCCGCCGCCTCGAGGAGGCGCCGCCGCGTGACCATCCCCATGAGCCCCCCCCTGTTGACGACGGCCCAGGCGGAGTCACCGGGCGGAAGCGCGGGCAGGACGTCGGCGACCCGGTCGGTCCCCTGCAGCACCCTTTCGGGCGCCCGCATCCCCTGGCTGACGCTGGTCTCCTCGTCCCGCGCCCGTGGGGCCGTGGGCAGGTGGATCCCGTCCTGGTGCATCAGGGCCTCGTAGATCGGCTTCTTCTGCATCCGGCTCGAAAGGAAATAGCTGGTGAGGTTGGCCACCATCAGCGGGACGATGATGGAATAGTCGCGCGTGATCTCGAAGATCATGAAGACCGACGTCATCGGCGCGCGGACGATGCCGGCGAACGCCACCCCCATCCCGACCAGGGCGTAGGCGCCGACGCTCCCGGTGTAGTCGGGCATGAGCATGTGGGCCCCCGCCCCGAAGGCGCCCCCCAGCATGGCCCCGATGAAGAGGCTGGGGCCGAAGATGCCCCCGGCGTTCCCCGACGAGTAACAGGAAGCCGTGGCGACGACCTTCAGAACGACCAGCAGCGCCATGGTGCCGAGCGCCATCCGGCTGTTGAGCGCCTCGCTGACATGGCCGTAACCGACGCCGAGCACGGCGGGAACGAACAACCCCAGGATTCCCACCACCAGGCCCCCGGCCGACGGCTGCAGCCAGGTCGTCCACGCCGGCATCCTCGAGAAATAATGGCGCAGCCGGAGCAGCAGCCTGATGAAGAGCGTGCTCACCAGCGCTCCCAGGGCGCCCAGGGCCGCGTAGAGGATGAACTCCACCGGGTGCACCAGCTGGTAGGCGGGCACGTGGAAGAGCGGCTCGTCACCGAGCAGGAGGTGGAGCACCATCCAGGAAGTCGCCGAACTGATCACGATGGCACCCAGGACCCGGGCGTGCAGGTCCCCGATGACCTCCTCGAGCGTGAAGAGGACGGCGGCGATCGGCGTGTTGAAGGCGGCGGCCAGGGCGGCCGAGGCGCCGATCGGCACCAGGGTCCGGGTCTTTTCGGGGCCGAGCCCGAACTGGCGCCCCATGGCCGAGGCGATCCCCGCGCCGATCTGGACCGAAGGCCCCTCGCGTCCCAGGGCGATGCCGCTCGCCAGCGAAATCGAGGAGCAGAGGAATTTGCCGATGACGGTCCGGAGCCGGATCACCCCGGAGTGCAAAAAGAGGGCGACCTTGGTCTGGGGGATGCCGCTGCCGCGGGCGTCGCGGAAATAGCGCACCAGAAGGAACCCGGTGAGGAGCGACCCCGCCGTCGGCACCAGGACCCGCCTCCAGGCGGCCCCGCCGGCGGGGTACATCCTCGAACCCAGGTTTTCGGTCAGGACGATGAAGGCGACGATGACGAGCCCCACCGCGGCCCCGATCATGAGGGTCAGGATGAAGAGGACCTTTTCCTCGTGCTGCTCCAGCTGGCGGACGTCCATCCGTCCGAAAAGCGTTTTCCAGCCCTGCCTGCGGTGGATCGAACGATTCATCTCTTTCCCGGTTTTACCGCGTTGTCCCCACCAAAACTAGGCACTGGGGCCGGAGATTTCAAGTACGAATTGACCGCCGCCGCGTCCGGGCGGCACCCCCTTTGCTACACATATGTCCCATCGTCGACGCCTGTACTACATTATTGTAATATCCGGGCAAGAGGGGCGCCGGGGGAGATCTTCCCTATCTAGATGATTTTAGATCATTTATGATTATATCGCCAGGAAGACCGACTCTGGGCTTCAAGTTGCATGTATCCCCCTCGAAGGATCTGAACGGGATCTGTTCTTCCCCGCGCCGAGAAGCATCGCTTCCGGCGGCGGGCCGGACCAAGAAAGGGAAGGAAACCGATGAGTATTTCGCGCCTGAATGCGATCGCCGCCGTCACCAGCTACAAGCCTATTGAGAAACCGCTGAGTTTTTCGGAAACGCCCTCGAAGGACCTCTTCGGCGTCAACGTCTTCAGCGACGCCGTCATGAAGGAGCGTTTGCCCAAGCAGGTGTACCAGGCGATGCGCCGGACGATCGACCAGGGGGAAAAACTGGACATCTCCGTGGCGGACGCCGTGGCCGTGGCCATGCGGGACTGGGCCATCGAAAAAGGGGCCACCCATTACGCCCACGTGTTTTACCCGCTGACGGGGCTGACGGCCGAGAAGCACGACAGCTTCCTGGAGCCGGACGGCAAGGGGGGCGTGCTGGCCGAGTTTTCGGCGAAACAGCTGATCCAGGGGGAGCCGGACGCCTCGAGCTTCCCCTCGGGCGGGCTGCGGGCGACGTTCGAGGCCCGCGGCTACACGGCCTGGGACATCACCAGCCCGGCCTACATCCTGGAGAACCCGAACGGAACCACCCTGTGCATCCCGACGGTCTTCTGCTCCTGGACGGGAGAGGCGCTCGACAAGAAAACGCCGCTGCTCCGCTCCATGCAGGCGCTGAACCTCGAGGCCCGGCGGATCCTGAAGCTCTTCGGCGACGCCGACCCCGGCCTGGTGTTTTCGACCGCCGGGTGCGAGCAGGAGTACTTCCTCATCGACCGGAATTTCTACTTCGCCCGGCCCGACCTGGTCACCGCCGGCCGCACCCTGTTCGGGGCCAAGCCCCCGAAGGGGCAGGAGCTGGAGGACCAGTATTTCGGCGCCATCCCGGAGCGGGTCCTGGCCTGCATGCTGGAGACCGAGCAGGAGCTGTACAAGCTGGGAGTCCCCGTCAAAACGCGGCACAATGAGGTCGCCCCGGCCCAGTACGAAATCGCGCCCGTGTACGAGAACGCCAACCTGGCGACCGACCACCAGTACCTCATGATGCGCACGCTGCAGCGCGTGGCGCTCAAGTACGGCATGGCGTGTCTGCTCCACGAGAAGCCCTTCGCCGGCATCAACGGCTCGGGCAAGCACCTGAACTGGTCGCTCGGCACCTCGAGCGCCAACCTCCTGGAGCCCGGCACCACGCCCCACAGCAACATGCAGTTCCTGGTCTTCTGCGCCGCCGCCATCCGGGCGGTCCACCTCTACGGGGACCTGCTGCGGGCCACCGTGGCGCACTCGGGCAACGACCATCGCCTGGGGGCCAACGAGGCGCCCCCGGCCATCATCTCGGTCTACCTGGGGGAACAGCTGACCGACATCTTCGAACAGATCGCCAACGGCGGGGCGAGCCGGTCCAAGGAACCGGGCTACCTGAACGTGGGGGTGGACACGCTCCCGGCCTTCCCCAAGGACGCCGGGGACCGCAACCGCACCAGCCCCTTCGCCTTCACCGGCAACAAGTTCGAGTTCCGGGCGGTCGGTTCGAGCCAGAGCGTATCGGGGCCGCTGGTCGCCTTGAACACGATCATGGCCGATTCGCTCGAGTACATCGCATCGGCCCTCGAGAAAAAGACCGGCGGGGACGCGGCCGGGCTCAGCGCCGCGGTCCAGGAAGTGCTCCAGCAGATCGTGCGGGACCACGGGGCCATCATCTTCAACGGCGACAACTACTGCGAATCCTGGCAGAAGGAGGCCGCCCGGCGCGGCCTTCCGAACCTCTCCAATTCCGTGGACGCCCTGGCGGCGCTGGCCGACGGCAAGAACGTGGAGCTCATGGCGAAATACCACGTCCTCTCGCCGCGCGAGATGGAGAGCCGCCACGAAATCTACCTGGAGCGGTACGTGAAGGACATCGCGGTGGAAAGCCGGCTCACGCGGATGATCGCCCGGACCATGGTCTTCCCGATGGCGGTCCAGTACCAGCACCAGCTGGCCACGACGGCGCTGGCGCTCGAGCAGCTGGGCAAGACCCACTGCACCTCCACCCTCGACGAGCTGAATGAACAGGTGAAGGAGTTGCAGGAAGCCATGCAGGAACTGGAAAAGACGCTCGCGGAGCCGGTGGAGGGCTCCACCCTGGACCACGCGGTCCATGCGCGCGACAAAATTGTACCCGCCATGGCCGCCGTCCGGGAGATCGCCGACCGGCTCGAGTGCCTGGTGTCGGACGAGATCTGGTCGCTGCCGACCTACCAGGAGATGCTGTTCATCAAATAGGGGAAGGGGGCCGGAGCCTCAGCTCCGGCCCCGCACCGCCTCGAGCGCCCCCCGGGCGATCCGCCCGGGCCGCTCCCCTATGCCGCGGATCGGCGCCTCCGCCCCGCGCGGGTCCACCTCGATCACCTTCGCCCTCACCCCCACCCTCGCCCCGTCGCGTGTCAGCCCGCGCAGCGCCCCGTCGATCGGGGCGCGCAGCACCTCGTCCCCGATGCGGGCGACCTCCTGCCCCGCCGTCACCATCTCCCCGATGGCGAGCGCCGTCCGGAAAGCCCCCGCCGCCGGGGCATAGACGTAGCGGTCGCGCGCGTGCCCCGCGATCGTCTGCGGCTCCCCCGCGAGCGTCCGCGTCCCGCCGCGGCGGATCACCCTGCCGAGGTCGTCGCCCCACCCCGTCTCGACCGCGACGTCGACCGTCTCCCCGGCGGTGAACCCGGGTCCCAGGCCGACGGTGAAGGGGGCGAGGCCGATCTGGACCTCGGGCTGCACGTGCTTGCGCATGCGCGCGTCGACGAGGACCCCGGGGCGGAGCCCCCGGAGCAGCTCCCCCAGCTCGAGCGTCGTGACCACCACTTCCCCGTGCGTGTCCGCGGCCGCCGCGATCTCCGCGAGCGTCCGGCGCATCCGGGCGGCGACCCCCTCGAGGACCGCCTCCCCGTCGAAGAAGGCGTCGCAGAATGCCATGGCGCGCCGCGTGGCCGCGGGACGCTCGACGTCGTGCATTACAATTTTGTAACCTTCCCGGAAAAAGAGGTGGGCCACGGCCGACGCCACGTCCCCGCTCCCCCGCACCAGCACCGTCCCCTCCATGATCCCTCCCCGAACGGTATCGCGCCGCGCCCGGCCCCGCCCTGCTATCATAGAAGCTTCGTTCCCGAAATCGAAGGGAAATGGTTCCCCCCGGAAGGTAGAGGCCCTTCCCGCGGCCCGCGCGCGAACCACCCGTAGAGCGCCGGCAGCAGGACGAGGGTGAGGACGGTCGAGGTCACCAGTCCGCCGACCACCACGACCGCCAGCGGCCGCTGGACCTCGGAGCCGGGACCGGCCGCGGCCAGCATCGGGATCAGGCTGAAAATGGCGATCGAGGCCGTCATCAACACAGGCCGGAGCCGGGAGCGGCTTCCACTGAAAACGGCCTCCTCCACCGAGAGCCCCGCCTGCCGCAGCTGCGTGATGCGCGACACGAGGACGACCCCGTTGAGTACCGCCACGCCGAACAGGACGATGAAACCGATCGAGGCGGGGACCGACAGGTAGAGGCCCGCGAGCTGCAAGCCGAAGACCCCCCCGATGAGGGCGAAGGGGAGGTTGCAGAGCACCAGGAGCGCCAGGCGGACGGACCCGAAGGTCACGAACAGCAGGAACAGGATCAGCCCCACGCCCAGCGGGCCGACGATCATCATCCGGCGCATGGCCCGCTGCTGGTTTTCAAACTGCCCGCCCCAGCTGGTATGGAACCCGGGCGGCAAAACCACCTTCTCCCGGATCGCCTCCCGGGCCTCGGCCACGTAGGAGCCGATGTCGCGGCCATGGATGTTGACCTCGACACCGATCCGGCGCAACCCGTTTTCCCGGCTGATCTGCACCGGCCCCGGCGCCACCGAGATGGCGGCCAGCTGGCTGAGGGGCAGGTTGTAACCCCCCGGGGCGGGCACCAGGGCGTTGCCGATGGCGGCCGCCGACTCGCGGTACCGGCCCGGATACCGGACCACCACGTCGAACGCCCGGTTTTCCTCGTACAGGGTTCCCGCCGACATCCCGGCGACCGACATTTCCACGATGCCGAGCACGTCGCCGGCGTCCAGGGCGTGCCGTGCGATCGCCCCCCGGTCGATGTCGATCGAAAGGTAAGGCTGTCCGTCGATCCTTTCGACGACCAGGTCGGCGGTCCCCGGGATCCCTCCCAGCACGGCGCCGATCTCCCCGGCCTTGGCCTCGAGGATCTCCAGGTCCTCCCCGAAGAGCTTCACGATCAACTGCGCGCGGGTGCCGGCGACCAGTTCGTCGATCCGGCACTGGATGGGCTGGCTGAAGCTGAAGTCCATCCCCGGGATTCCGGAGAGGGCGGCCCGCATTCTCCCGGTCAACTCCGCGCGGCTGGAAGCCGTCTCCCACTCCGACCGGGGCTTGAGCATCCCGGTGAAACCCGTTTTGTCCACGCCGCGCGCCTCGAGCGCGATCCCCGTCTGTCCGGTCCTCGATATGAGGGTGGTCAGCTCGGGAAACGCCCGGAGCCGCTCATGGACCAGCCCGGTGATGTCGAGGGCCTTGTCCAGGGTGATTCCGGGCATGAGCTGCACATCCATATCGAAGGCCCCTTCGTCCATCACCGGGATGAATTCCGTCCCGAGCCGCAACGAGAGGAACACGGCCGCGAGCAGCGCCGCGCAGGCCCCGGAGAGGATCCAGCGCTTACGGCGCAGGGCCCAGCCGAGCAGCGGTTCGTATACCGCCCCCGCCCCCCGCATCACGGCGCTCTCCTTCTCCGGTCCGGGGCGCAAAACCAGCGCGCACATCGCGGGAATGACGAAGATCGACAGGAGGAGGGAGGCCAGCAGCGCGACGACGACCGTGAGCGCCAGGGGGCCGAACATCTTCCCTTCCAGCCCCTGCAGGGAAAGGATCGGCAGGAAGGTGGTCGCGATGATGAGTTCGCCGAAGATGCTGGGCTTGCGCACTTCCAGCACCGCCTTCAATACGGTCCGGTGACGCGCCCCGGGTCCCGGGTTTTCGCCGAGGCGGCGCTGGACGTTTTCGACCTGGATGATGGTCGCGTCGATGATCATCCCGATCGAAATCGCCAGCCCCCCGAGCGACATGAGGTTGGCGTCGATCCCCGCCTGCCGCATGACGATGAAGGTGAGCAGGAGCGAAAGGGGGAGCGCGAGGATGACGACGGCCGCGCTGCGCAGGCTGCCGAGGAGCAGGAAGAGAACGACCAGGACCAGCGCCGACCCTTCCGCGAGCGCACGGGTCACGGTGCCGACGCTGGCGGACACCATGTCGGACCGGTCGTAATAGGGGGCCAGGCGGACCCCGGCGGGAAGGATGCCGCTCTCGTTGATCTCCCTCACCTTCGCCTTGACGCGCCCCACCACCTCCCGGCCGTTTTCTCCCCGGAGCATCATGACGATGCCCCCCACGGTCTCCCCCTCGCCGCCGAGCAGCGCGGCCCCCTGGCGGACCGCCTCTCCCACCCGCACCTCGGCGACGTCCCTGATCGAGACCGGGGTACCGCGGTGCGCGGCCAGGACGATGTTTCCGATATCCTCCACGCTCCGCAACAACCCGACGCCGCGCACGATATACTGCTCGTCGAAACGGTCGAGGGTCCCGCCCCCCGCGTTCCGGTTGTTCCGCTCGATGGCGCGGCGCACCGCATCGAGAGACAGGTCGTGGGCCACCAGCTTCGCGGGATCGACCAGCACCTGGTACTGCTTGAAATAGCCCCCGAAGGAGTTGATCTCGCTGACGCCCGCCACCCCCTTGAGCAGCGGCGCGACGACCCATTCCTGAAGGGTGCGCAGTTCGGTCAGGCGCCGGACCCGCCCGGCCGGGTCCGAGGGCGCCGGACCCTGGAGGGTGTACTGGTAAATCTCCCCCATCGCCGTGGCGATCGGGCCCATGCCGACCGACACGCTCCCGGGCATGCCGGCCCTGGCCTCCTCGAGGCGCTCGAAGACCAGTTGACGCGCGAAGTAGATGTCGACGTCGTCGGCGAACACCAGGGTCACCACCGAGAGGCCGAACTTGGTCACCGACCGCATCTGCACGACACCCGGGAGCCCCCGCAGGGCGCTCTCCACCGGGTAGGTGACGAAGCGCTCGACCTCCAGCGCCGAAAGGCCCGGGGCGTCGCCCAGGATCTCCACCTGCACGTTGGTGACGTCGGGAAAGGCGTCCATCGGCAGGTTCATGCCCGCATGCACCCCGAAGACCGCCAGCAGCGCGACCCCCAGGAGCACGAGTCCCCTCTGCTTCAACGTCCACCCGATCACCCGTTCCAGCATCGCCCCCCCTAGTGCTCGTGCGCCTCGATGAGGTCCTTCAGAAAGGCGCTCTTGACCACGAAGCTCCCCCGGCTCACCACCCGCTCCCCGGCGGCGAGCCCCGCCACGATTTCCGTGAATCCCCCGCTCGCGATCCCGGTCCGCACCGGGCGGCGCTCGAATTCCGTTTCGGTGACTCCGACGAAAACGACGGTGGAGCCGTCGATCCGCTGCAGCGCGTCGTCCCTCACCGCCAGGACGGAGGTCATGCGATCGACCGGAATCCGGACGTCGGCGAACATCTGCACCTTCAGCAGCGCGTCGCGGTTGGGGACGCGGCAGCGCACCTTCACGGTGCGCGTCCCGGGGTCGAGGATGTCGTCGACGGAGACGACGGTCCCGCCGAAGGTCCTGCCGGGATAGGCCGCCACCCTGACCCGCACCGGCTTGCCGGGCCGGACCTGCGCCAGGTCCTTTTCGAACACGTCGGCCAGGACCCAGAGGGACGAGAGGTCGGCGATCGTCACCAGCTCGGTCGAGGGGTCCACCGTTTCCCCCACCGAGGCGTGAAGTGCCGTAACGGTTCCGGCGATGGGGGCGGCCAGAACGCTGTGCGACGCCGAGGGGGACAGGGCCCGGCCCGATTCCAGGTCGGCGATCCGCCGGTCGGTCCACCCGAAGCGGCGGATCTCGGCCGAGAGCGCGGCCGCCCGGGCCCGCGCTCCCTCCGCCCGGGCCCGGGCATCCCGAAGCTCGGCCTCCCTAAGGTCGAAGGCGGTGCGGGCGATCGCTCCCACGGCCAGCATCTCCCGGCTCCGCTCGAGGATCGTCTCCTTCACCCCGATATCCGCCAGGGCCCTCCGCAGCTCGGAGTGGACCGACAGGTACTCCCCCAGCGCCCGCCCCAGGTCGATGTTGTCGTAGGCCAGCAGCGGATCCCCGGCGGCGACGCGGTCGCCGAGCTGGACATGCACCTCCCGGATGAGACCACCGGCCAGGGGACGGATGTGGGCCACCCGCCCGGGGTCCTCCCGGACCGTCCCCGTCACGGCCAGGACATCCCGGACCGTCCGGACGGCGGCGGCTTCGAGCTCGATCCCCATCTCCCGCTGCACATCCGCCGCAATGCGGACCCTTTCCCCTTCTTCCGCCCCGTGAGAGGCCTCCGGGGCCCGATGCTCCCCGGGCGCGCCCGGCGGCCCGCCCCCGGAAAACCGGGAATAGAGGAAAGCCCCCAGCGCCAGGCCTATCGCCAGGGGGACCAGGCTTCGGATCCAGCCGGCGGTTCCGTTCTGCTTCATGCCGTTCCCCTCCATCATTCGCCCCCCGTCCCCGTGGCAGCCGCCAGTTCGTGCAGGCTGACGCGCTCGTCGTGGAGCGCCTGGTGATAGAGCCGGAGCGTGTCGTAGTAGGTCCTCTGCGCGTCGAGGTAGTCAATGAGGGTGGCCCCGCCCAGGTTGTAGGCCGCCAGGGTGACACGCCCCGATTCCTCCGCCTTGACGAGGTGCTCCCGGCGGATGTAGTCCACCCTCGCGCGGTGAACCGCGGCCGCGTTCGCAGCCTGCCGCACCTCCAGCTCGACCTGCCCGCTCCTGGCGGCCGCGAGGTGCTCCGCCCGCGCCCGCCCTGCCTCCGCCCGGAGGATCCCCCCCTCGTTCCGGTCGAAGAGCCTGAGCGGCAGGCTCACCCCCAGCACGAAGCTGTGGTCCACGTCGTTGCGCCGGTACCCTCCCCCCACCGTGATGTTCGGGGATCGAAGCGAGCGCTCCAGCTGCGCCTCGGCCGCGGCCCGCTGTTCCTCCCGGCGCCCCATCCGGAAATCCGGGCGGCGCTCCCGGGCGATCCGGACCAGCTCCGGCAGGGAGGCCTCGGGCAGCCGACCGGGCGCCGCCCCGGCGCGCACCTCGTCGAGCGCACCCACGATTTCGGGCTCCGGAGCCGATGCCGGGGCGGAGAGCAACGTCATCAGGGCGCTTTTGGCGTTGCGCAGCAGGAGCTCCGCCCGAAAGGCCTCGTCCCGGTAACGCAGCTTTTCCGCCTCGATGCGGTGCAACTCGATCAGCGAGATTTCCCCCTGCTCCAGCCGCACCCGGTTCAGCGAAATCACCCCTTCGGTCCGATCGAGGAGCGACCGGGACGCCGCCAGGTCCGCCTGCGCCAGCACCGCATCGGCGAAGACCCGCGCGACCTCGAGCCGCAGCAGCCGCACGCTGTCCTCGTAATCAAGGCGTCCGGCCGCGACCGCATGGTCCGCCGCCTCCGTGCGCCAGCGTCGCCGGTCCCCCCTTTCGATCTCGAAATCGAGCCGCAGCGTCAGCGACAGGTTCTCGAGCAGCGGACCCGGATGGGAGGCGATGGGGTAGTCCTCGGCCTCGAAGCCGAGCAGGGGATTCGGCCTCTTCCCCGCCGCGATCCGGTCCCCTTCGAGAACCCGGAGCCCTTCCCGGGCCGCGGCGAGTCCGGGGTTTCGTTCGACGGCCAGGCGGACGGCATCCTCCAGGGTCAGAGTCCGGGGGATCTCCCGGGGCCATGCGGGGGAAGCCGCCAGTCCGGCGATGCAGAAGAGGGTGCCGAGGCACGCGCGTTTGATGAACATCTCAGACTCCTGAATCAAGAGAGGGATCGGGGGGGGAGGCGGACGGGGGGAGGTTTCTAGCAGAGCAGGGGGAGGGCCGACGGGGGGCAGGAAAGCCCGGGAGCGTCCGGCGGTGCGGGGAGCCTCCGGCCGCCGCCGGGGGCCGCGGGCGGGGGAACCAGGGCGGCCTCGGCGGCGAAGGCCGCAAGGGCCGCGGGCGCCCCGGGCCTCTCGATCCTGCCCGGTTCCCCGGTCAGCAGATAGAGATCGGTGCAGCCGGGCCGCCCGACGGCGGACGGGGATCCACCCCCTGGAAAGAGCGCACCGGCCTGGGCATGTTCCCCGGATGCGCAGCACTCCTCTCCCGGTTTCTCCATTGCGATATGGCTGCCCGGGGCGATGCAGAGAACGGCGAAGGAGGTCGGAAGCGCCAGGAGCAGGGCGGTGACGACCAGCAGGAGCCTGCCGCCCGACCCGATTCCCGATACCCCGACGATCGATTTCATATATCCACCCTGCCTACCATGATAGAAAACGGCGGCGTAGCGATCCAGACCAAAATTCGATCCGCGGTATATAGTCGGGAGTTTACGCGAGCGCGGAATTGTCATATCTTTATGGCTTTCATGATCCCGCCGGTTCACCGGCGCGGGAGGAAACATCATCATGGCCCTGATCGGAGCGAACGAACTCAAGCGCAAGATGTTCATCACGGTGGACAACCAGCCGTGCGCCGTCCTCGAGGTCTTCTTCGCCTCGCCGAGCGCGCGCGGCGCCTCGACCATGGTGCGCACGAAGTTGCGCAACCTGATCACGGACGCGGTCATGGAAAAGACCTTCCGGACCGGCGAAAAGTTCGCCGAGGCGGACGTTACCATGGCCCCGGCCTCCTACATGTACGCCGACGGGGAGCAGTGCCACTTCATGGACGAGGCCACCTACGAGCAGTTCGCCTTCACCCCGGAGCAGCTGGGGGACGACCGGAACTACCTCACCGAGGGGCTGTCGCTCCAGGTGCTCAAGTACAACGGCAACGCGATCGCGGTGGAGCTCCCCCCCTTCGTCGAACTGACGGTGACCGCGACCGAGCCGGGGGGGCGCTCCGACGCGGGGTCGGGCGGGGCGACCAAGCCCGCCACCCTGGAGACGGGACTCGAGATCCGCGTCCCTCTCTTCATCAAGGAGGGGGAGCGGGTGCGCGTCAGCACCCAGACGGGGGAGTTCGCCTCGCGCGCCTGAAAGGGGGCCGGATGCATCCCGAGGACCGAAACCCGTGAGCCTTCTCGAGCCCTTCACCTTCCCCGTCTCGGGCGTGCATACCTGGCTCTGGCTCCCGCCGCTGGTGGCCTTCTGCGTCTCGGCCGTCACCTCCACGGCCGGGATCACGGGCGCCTTCCTCCTCCTCCCCTTCCAGATCAGCGTGCTGGGGTTCGCGAGCCCCGCCGTCAGCGCGACCAACCTGGTCTACAACATCGTCTCCACCCCGGGGGGGATTTTCCGCTTCCTGCGGGAGAGGCGCCTCCTCTGGCCCCTGGCGGGCGTCGTCGTCCTCGGCACCCTCCCGGGCGTCGTCATCGGCGGCCTCGTCCGGCTGCACTGGCTCCCCGACCCGGCCCGCTTCCGGGTCTTCGTCGGCTGCGTGATGCTCTACATCGGCGCCCGGCTGCTGCTGGGGCTCCGCCGGAAGGGGGCCGCCGGGCGGCCCGCAGGCGGCAACGGAGACTTCAACGTGGAACTCCTCTCCGTCTCCTGGCCCGCGCTCTCCTACCGATTCCAGGAGGAGGAGTACCACTGCGGTTTCCGGAGCCTCTTTCTCCTCTCCTTCGTGGTAGGCATCGTCGGGAGCATCTACGGGATCGGCGGCGGGGCCATCATCGCCCCCTTCCTGGTCTCCTTCTACCGCCTCCCGGTCCACACCATAGCCGGCGCCACCCTGGTGGGCACCCTGGCTTCCTCCGTGGCCGGCGTCCTCTTCTACGCCCTGGCCGCCCCCTTCCACCCCGACCTCGTCATCACCCCCGACTGGCTGCTGGGCGCCCTTTTCGGGCTGGGGGGGCTGGCGGGCACCTACCTGGGCGCCCGCATGCAGCGGCGCATCCCCGCCTTCCGGCTGAAGCTCCTGCTCGGCCTGATCGTCTTCGCGGTCGCCCTGAAATACCTGGCCGGCGCCTTCGGATAGCGCCGGGCCGGGGGAAATATCCTGGAACATTTACCGCCCGTTGCGTATTCCGTTTTTCGGAGGGAAGGACATGACTTTGCGCAAAACCCTGTTCTGGATCCATCTCGTCTGCGGCATCGCCGCCGGAATCCTCATCTTCATCATGTCGGCCACCGGGGTGGCCCTGACCTACCAGAAGCAGCTGACCGCCTGGGCGGACAAGCGGGCGTGCCGCGTCGAGCGGCCGGCGGGCGCCGATCCGCTCCCCGCCTCGGAACTGGTCGAGCGCTTCCGCCGGGCAGAGCCCGGCCGGGTGCCCGTCGCCCTGTCGCTCTCCTCCGACCCCGACATGCCCGCGAGCGTGACCGCGGCGCCGGGCGGGACGATCTTCGTCAACCCGTACACCGGGGAGGTCCTGGGGCCCGGGGCGACGGGGGTGCGCTCCTTCTTCCGGGTCATGACCGGGTGGCACCGCTGGCTGGCCCTCTCGGGCGACAACCTCCGCTGGGGGCGCGCCGCGACCGGGGCCGGCAACCTCCTCTTCCTCTTCCTGGCCCTCGGCGGCCTCTACCTCTGGTGGCCCCGGCGCTGGAAGCGCGCGGCGCTTCGCCCCCTCCTCTGGTTCCGCACAGGGATCGGGGGAAAGGCGCGGGACGGCAACTGGCACAACGTCTTCGGCTTCTGGTGCCTGGTCCCCCTGGTCCTGATTATCCTCAGCGGGGTGGTCATCTCCTACGCGTGGGCCAGCCGGCTGGTGTTCCAGTTCGCGGGGAGCACGATGTCGATGCCCGCGCGCCGGGGGGCTCCCGCCCCCCCGCCAGGCGCCCTCGAGGCGCCCCTTCGGCTCGAGGGCGCCGACGCCGCCATCAGATCCGTCCGCGAACGGGTCCCCGGGTGGAAGACGCTGAATCTCGATCTCCCCGCGCCGGAAGCCGCCACCCTTTCCCTCGCGGTCGAAGAGGGGTACGGGGGGCAGCCGCAGCTGCGCTCCACGGTGACGGCCGACCGGGAATCGGGGAAGATCCTCAAGACGGAACACTTCGCCGGGATGGACCGCGGGGTGCGGGCGCGGATCTGGATGCGTTTCGTCCACACCGGGGAGTACTACGGCCTCGCGGGGCAGACCGTCGCCGGGATCGCCTCCCTGGCCGGGCTGGTCCTGGTCTGGACCGGCTTCGCCCTGGCGTTGCGCCGCTACGCCGCCTGGCTCGGGCGCAGGAACTGAAGCGCCGCGCCCGGAGCCGCCCGCCCGCTCAGGCGCCGTCGGAAGGCGGCTTGCGGGAGTAGAGCGGGGCGAAGTGGAAGTCGTACTGCCTCCCGGCCAGCCAGCAGAGGAGGGCGGCGGCGGCAAGAGGGATGGCGGCCACCCCGAGCAGGGTCTCCATCGGCAGGCTGGTATCGAGCAGGTACCCCCCGATCGGGGGGCCGAGGATGGCGCCGATCCGGCCGGCGGCGACGGCGGCCCCGGCCCCCTTGTTCCGGCAGCCGGGCGGGTAGACGATGGGGGCGAGGATGGTGACGGCCATGTGGGCGGAGTTGATGAAGAACGCGCTCGCCATCAGCAGGAGGACGAAGCCGGCCGACTGCATCCCCCCGGTGACGAGGACGGCCGCGGCGGCGACGGCGTGGAGCCAGGCCCCGCTGCGGAAGCCGAACCGGTCGAAGTAGAACCCGCTCAGGAGGCAGCCCGCGGCGACCAGGACGTTGATGCTCCCGGTGATGTAGGCCGCCGTCGATGCCCCGAACCCCTTCAGGACCAGGAGCTGGGGGGACCAGGAGCCGATGAAGAAAACCGCGATGGAGCTGACCAGGTAATAGGCCCACAGGGCCGGGGTGACCCACCGAAGCCGGCCGGCGAACAGCTCCCGCAGGGCGCCCCTGGCGCCGCCCGAGCCCGCGGAGACGAAGCGCGCCTCCCCGGTGAGGACGACGCCGGGCCGGATCTTCGCGACCAGCCGCGAGAGCGTGCGCCGCTCCCGCTCCCCCTGCGGCCGCGCGGCCAGCCAGCGGGCCGATTCGGGGAGCTTGAGCCCGACCAGCACGATCGCCGCGAGCGGGGCGAAGAAACCGACCAGGAAGAGGGGGCGCCAGCCGAGGCGCTCGAGCATGAAGCCCGCGAGATACCCCCCGAGGACGATGCCGACGAGGAAACCCGAATACATGACCGAGACGTACTTCCCCCTCCCTTTCAGGGGGGAGTACTCGCTCGTCAGGGTGATGGCGCAGGGGACGGCCCCGCCGATGCCGATCCCGGTGAAGACCCGGATGGCGATGAGGCTCTCGAGCGAATGGGAGAAATAGACCAGCAGCGTCCCGGTGCTGAAGACGCAGGAGGCGAGCATGAGGGTGCGCTTGCGCCCGATCCGGTCGGAGAGGACGCCGAAGCCGACGGCCCCGAACAGGTAGCCGAAAAATGCGGCGGAGAAGGCCCAGCTGAAGGCCCCGGGCCCGACGCCCCACTCCTTCATGATCACGGGGGCCGCGACCGTGATGATCGTGTAGTCGTACCCGTCCATGAGCATGACGAGCCCGCACAGCAGGATGACGCTCACGGAGACCCGGTTCAGCCTGGAGTCGTCGATCAGTCGACCGACGTCGATGTCAGCAGCCACTCCCGTGATCCTGTCCTGGGGGCGCCGGGCCCGGCCCCGGCGCCCCCTGAAGCAAAACTACGCCCGGGGGGGACGGATTCCGGCCCCGAATTTCATGCACGCCACGCGGGAGAGGTTGTCGAAATCGTCCTTCGGCCCCCCCATCCGCGCGTAGAGCTCGGTCACCATCTTGTACTGGTCCGGCTCCATCAGCGCCCGCGTGATGCGCCCGCCGAAGATGGCACCGGGGACGGCCCCCGCCCCCGTGATCCCGCCGAGGTAGCCCTCGACATAGTCCTTGACCTGCTGCGGCCCCGGCTGCTTCCCCAGGTTGCCGCACACCGCGAACAGCCCCCGGGTCTTCGCCTTGACCTGGGACGCGTGGGCCTTGAGGTAGTCCTCGAGCGCCTTCGGCCCCTTCCCCCCCTGGATCGCGGTCCCGATCACGAGGTGGTCGAAGCTGCCGAGGTCGGCCGGCGCCTGCCGCGCGTCGAAGACGGGGGCGATCCCCCCCATCCCTTCCGAGACCCAGACGGCGGCGTCGCGCGCCGTCCCGTACCAGGTCCCGAAGATCACGGCCCATTTCTCATCAGACGGCATGGGGATGAAGTGCGCGGCGGCCGGGCCGGCCACCGCCAGCGTTCCCAGTCCCGCAAGCCCCACGTTCAAGAAGGTCCTTCTTTCCATTCATTCCTCCCGTTGAAAATCCAAGGCCGGGCGGGCACGAGGCCCGTCCGGCTCTCCTCCATTTGTATGATGAATCGGGTCCGGCGACAAGCTCAATCGACAGGGGCGCCCGCCGGGGGAGTCTTGCATCCCGCCCCGGCGATGGCATAATGCGGCATGGCCCAGACACCCGATGTTCCCCCGAACCTGTACCACGACCTGCTCGAGGCGATCGCCGACGGCGTCTACTTCACCGACCGCGAGCGCCGCATCGCCTACTGGAACCGGGGGGCGGAGGCCCTGACCGGGTACGGGCGCGCCGAAGTGGTCGGCCGCCGCTGCATGGACAACCTGCTGGTCCACATCGACGACGCGGGCACCCGGCTCTGCCTCGGGCACTGCCCGCTTGCCGCCACCCTCGAGGACGGCGAGCCGCGCGAGGCCGACGTGTATCTCCACCACCGGGAGGGCCACCGCGTCCCGGTGCGCGTGCGCGTTTTTCCCATCCGGGACGCCGGCGGCGCCGTCACCGGGGCGGTCGAGGTGTTCAACGACAACACCGCCGCGCGCCGGGCGGCCGAGCACCTGGAGCGGATGGAGCGGCTGGCGCTGCTCGACCACCTGACCGGGATCGCCAACCGCCGCCGGGCCGAGTCGGCCCTCCGCTCGCGCCTGGAGGAGCTGCGGCGCAACGGCTGGGGCTTCGGGGTGCTGATGATGGACATCGACGATTTCAAGGCGGTCAACGACACCTACGGGCACGAGACCGGGGACCGGGTGCTGCGGCTGGTGGGGCGGACGCTCGAGGCCGGGGCGCGCTCCTTCGACCTGGTCGGCCGCTGGGGGGGGGAGGAGTTCGTGGCCGTCGTCGCCGGCGCCGACCGCGGCGCGCTCCACGAGGCGGGGGAGCGCTTGCGCATGCTGGTGGCGCACTCCTCGCTCGACGGGGACCTGCCGCTGGCGGTCACCCTCTCCGTCGGGTGCGCCGAAGCCCGGCCCGGGGACACCCCCGAGAGCCTGGTGGCTCGTGCGGACCGGATGCTGTACGAGGCCAAGCGGTCGGGGAAGAATCAGGTCTGCAGCCTTGAAAACAGGGGTCTGCCGCCGGGCGGACCCGAAAACGGAGACCCGTATCCATGAAGAAGATCCTGCCTATCCTGGCCGTTCTTGCCCTGGCGGGCTGCGCCCGTTCCGGGCGGGAACCGGCGGCGCAGCCGGTCCCGCTCGACCCCGCGGCGGCGCAATCGGTCATCGGGGAGATCGAGCGGGAACGCGCCGAAACCCTCGAGTGGCTGCGCGCGAGCCCCCGCTCCTACCTGGCCGCCGTCGACCGGGTGGATTTCGGCGGGAAAGGGTCCCTGACCGTGGGAAGCGACCCGGCCGCGGACCTGACCCTCAAGGACGCGGCAATCCGGCCGCGCCATCTCAGGATCACCGTCGAGGGGGACCTCTTCCGGGTCGAGGCGCTCGACGACGGCGCCCGGTTCCGGCTCGGGGACAGGGAGATGCGCGAGGGGGTCACCGGCCCCGCCTACATCCAGGCCGGGCGCTTCCACCTGCGGTTGTCGCACCAGCGCTTCCCCGCCCTGATCGTCTTCGATCCGGAGAGCCCCCGCTTCGCCGCGTACAAGGGACTCCGGTGGTTTCCGGTCGACCTCGCCTGGCGCTACGAACTGCCGCTCGAGCGCGACCCGGCGGCCGAAAAAACCGTCATCCTTTCCACCCGCGGCCACCGCCGGACGGCGGAGCGCGCCGGCTGGTTCCGTTTCTCCGCCGGGGGAGAGGAGTGCCGCCTCGAGGCCACCCGCCTCCTGGAGCCGGGAAGCGGCGGGGAAATCCTCGGCATCTACTTCCGCGACGCCACCAGCGGCCGCGAAACCTATTCCCTCGGCCGCTACGTCGACGCGGTGCCGCTCGAGAACGGAAACTACCTCCTGGATTTCAACCAGGCCTACAACCCGGCCTGCGCCGTCTCGGAGTTCTACAACTGCCCGGTGCCGCCGAAGGCCAACACCCTCACCGTGCCGGTGCGCGCGGGGGAGATGGACGCGCATTATCACTAGCCCCCATGCCGGCCGGGGGAAGCCCTGTTCCATTTTTGGCCGCCCCTGTGGTAGAGTGGGAGCGAGGAGTGTGATGAAACCGTACCAGAGAAAAACCTGAACCCGGCATCGATTGCACGGCGTGCAACCGATGCGCATCCGCAGAGCCGGCCGACCGGCCGCCCGTCCGGACAGGGCACCCGGGTTTTCTCTTCCCTCCTAGCCCCTCCCGACGGGAACCGGCGGCCATGCCTCTGCCGCCGATCCTGGAGGGAGAACCCCATGCCGACAAATTTCCGTCCGCCTGTCTGTCCCCGTCGAAGACCGCTTGCGTTCCTGCTGCCCGGAGCGTTCCTGCTGGCGCTGATCCTTCCAGCCGCGAAGCCCGCAAAGGCCCGGGACGGCTCCGTGAGCAAGGTGCTGCAGGGTCCGGAAAATCTTCCTTCCCCTGGGATTGACCGTTGCGGGGAGCGGGGCCACAATGGCATAAATCAAAGCGTACGAGTCTATTAAACGAAAGGGAGAACCCCCGATGAAAACAGGAGCGCGCAACAAGCTGCAGGCGAAGGTCACCTCCATCCAGAGCGACAACATCATGTCGCTCGTCAAATTCGAGGCCACGGCCCCGCAGGGGATGGCCTCGGTCATCACCACCGAGTCGGTCGAGGAGATGGGCCTCAAGGTCGGCGACACCGTGACATTGGTGGTCAAGGCCATTCACGTGCTGCCCGTGAAGGAATAGGTCCCGGATCCGCGCAGGCGTTCGGGAAGAGGTTCAAAGCAGGGGGAAGGTATGTCCAGAGTGATCGATGCGCGTGGCCTCGCGTGTCCGCAGCCGGTGCTGCTGACGAAGAAGGCGATCGCGGAAGAGAACCGGGTGACGGCCATCGTCGACGGCGAAACGGCGCGGCAGAACGTCACCCGGATGGCGGAAAAGCAAGGGTGCCGCGTCCAGGCCGAAGAGCGGGAGGACGGGATCTACCTCAGCATCACCCGGGAGGGGGAAGCGGCGGAGCAGGCCCGGATCGCGCCGGGCACCCTGCCTGCGGGGGGACCGCTGGTCGTCTCCGTCGCGAGCGAATTCATGGGGCGGGGGGACGACGTCCTGGGCAACATCCTGATCCGGGCGTTTTTTCACACCCTGGGGGAGGTGGAGCCGCGGCCCGACGTCCTCGTGTTTTACAACAGCGGCGTCAAGCTCGCCGTGGAAGGGTCCCCCGTGCTCGAGGATCTGCGCGACCTCGAGGAGGGGGGGGTCCGGCTCCTGATCTGCGGGACCTGCCTGGGACATTACGAACTGAAGGACAAGGTGGCCGTGGGCGAGGTTTCCAACATGTATTCGATCGCCGAGACCCTGCTCGGCGCCGGGAAGGTGGTGAGCGTATGAGCCCCGGGAACCCTGAAGAGCCGATCCGGCTCACGCAGCTGACGACGGCGGCCGGTTGAGCGGCCAAAATGGGTCCCGAGACCCTGGCGCAGGTGCTGCGCCCGCTCGCCGGCATCTTCCTGGCGAAAGACCATCCCGACCTGCTGGTCGGGCTCGACATCAGCGACGACGCGGCCGTCTATAAAATCAGCGACGAGCTAGCGCTGATCCAGACGCTCGATTTTTTCACCCCGATCGTGGACGACCCCTACGACTACGGGGCGATCGCCGCGGCCAACTCCATGAGCGACGTCTATGCCATGGGGGGGGAGGTCATCCTCGCGCTCAACATCTGCGGCTTCCCCTGCGGCCTCGAGCCGGAGGTGATCACCGGGGTCCTGCGCGGGGGTGCGGAAAAAGTGCGCGAGGCGGGCGGGGTGATCGCCGGCGGCCACACCGTCGACGACCGCGAACCGAAATACGGGCTCTCGGTGCTCGGGCGGGTCCACCCGGAGCGCTTCTGGACCAAGGCGGCCGCCCGGCCGGGCGATGTCCTCGTCCTGACCAAGCCGCTGGGGGTGGGCATCATCACCACCGCCGGCAAGGCCGACGCGGCCGACCCCGCGCATGTCGCCGGTGCGGTGGAGAGCATGAAGAAGCTCAACCGCGGGGCCGCCCGGCTGCTCATGGAGACCGGGATTCGCGCGGCCACCGACATCACCGGCTTCGCCCTGCTCGGGCACGGATCGGAAATGGCCGAAAAGAGCGGCGTGCGGCTCCGGTTTTCGCTCGAACACCTCCCCTTCCTGCCCGGGGCGCGGGAGTACGCCGCGGAGTGGCTCTTCCCGGGCGGCTCGGGCCGGAACCGGAAATGCTACGGCGGCGGGGTGGACTTCACCCCCGGCGTCCCGGAAGAGATGCGCGAACTCCTCTTCACCCCGGAAACCTCCGGGGGCCTGCTCGCGGCCGTCCCCCCCGACCGGATCGAGCGGGCGCGGGCGCTCTTCGCCGCGGCCCGGCACCCCTTCTGGATCGTCGGGGAGGTCGGGGAAGGCTCCGGCATCGAGATCGGGGTGTAGCTACCGGGGACCGAGCGCCGCACGGCAGAGCGCCGTCAGGGACTCGAGGGTTTTCTGAAGCCTGGGGGATAGGGGGGCCAGCTCCTCGCTCGAGCGGATGCCGATCCCGAGAAAGTGGACCCCGAGGCCCGGGACCTCGTTTTTCCAGAAGGAGAAGAGGAGAGAGAGCGGCACGGAGTGGGCCGTGTGGCAGACCGAATCGAGCCGTTCGGCCGGGTAGAGGGCCCACTCCCCTTCGGGGAGGGCCTCGTCGAAGACGGCGTCGGCCACGAGCACCGTCCCGCCCGACTCCTCGCGCACCCACCGGAGCGCGTTCTCGATGGAGACCCCGACCGCGCGGGCGCGGAATCCGTCCCCGCTTTCCGGCTCGAGCGCCTCGGCCAGGGCGTGGCCGATCGCGTCGTCCCCCCGCAGGGGGTTCCCCATCCCCAGGAGGAGGAGCGGGCGGACGCGCAGGATGTCGGAAAGCGCGGCACCTCTCATGAAGACGGGCGCCCCGGCTATTCCATCTCCAGGCGCAGGGCGTCCCGGGTGAAGTTCGCCATTTCGTACTCCTCGTCGAGGTAGATGGCGTCCTTGGGGCAGACATCGGCGCAGCGGGCGCAGTGCACGCAGCGGTCGAGGTAGAGGATCATCTTGAACTTCTTACCGGCGTTCTTCGTCCCCGGTTCCGGAGGCGGCGCGTTGGGGTCGGGGGGGATCTGCACGATCTCGATCGCCTCCGCCGTGCAGTCGCGCACGCACGCCTTGCACCCGACGCAGAGGCCCGGCCGCAGGCGCGGGGTGCCCCGGAATCCCGGCGGGACCGGCGTCTTGACAAAAGGATATTCGCGGGTGGCCGGGGCGTTCCCCAGGTTCCCCAGAAGTTCGGGAATGAAGATGCCTGCCTTCAACATGCTATAAAACTCCGTTTCCTTTGAGGATGAGCACGACCAGGAGCTGGACCAGGCTCGCGGGCGCGAGGTACTTCCAGCTGAAGGTCACGATCTGGTCGATGCGGATCCGGGCGAAGGAGGCGCGGATCACGCTGAGCAGAAACACGACGATCGAAGTCTTGACCAGCAGCCACAGCCCGCCGATCCAGAGCCCCCCGGGGAACCCGCCCAGAAAGAGGGCGGCGATGAAGGCCGACCCCACCAGCATGAGGATGTCCTTCTGGATGCGGAACATCGCCAGTTTTTTCCCGCTGTACTCGGTGAGCGGCCCGCCCACCACTTCCGTTTCCGCCTCGGGGATGTCGAAGGGCACCCGCTCCAGCTTCGCCTGCAGCGTCAGGAGCGCCACCAGGAAGGCCAGGAGCTGGATCCCGATCACCCACCAGGAGCCGCTGGTCCAGGGGTAGACCGCGATCGTCCGGATCTGCCAGCTCCCGGCGACCACGGCCGGGGTCAGCAGGGCCAGGAAGAAGGGGACCTCGTAGGCGAACAGCTGCGTCAGCACCCGCGTCGCACCGATCAGGCTGTAGGGACTGACCGAAAACCACCCGGCCAGAAAGAGCACCAGCGAGGGGAGGGAGAGCAGGTACAGCACCACGATCAGGTCCCCCTCGAAGGAGTTGTAGGGGGTGAAGAGCCAGACCGGCAGGTAGAGCCCGGCGGTGACCACGGCCGCCAGCCCCAGGATCGGCATGAGGCTGAACATGAAGCGGTCGGCCCGGGCCGGCACGATATCCTCCTTGAAGAAGAGCTTCAGGATATCGGCCACCGGCTGAAGCAGCCCGGCGTAGCCCGTGTAGAGCGGCCCCCGGCGGTTCTGCATGCGCGCGTAGAATTTCCGGTCCATCCACTCCAGGTAGGTCGAAAAGACGAACTGGAAGAGAAAACCGGGGAACACCAGGATATAGAGCAGCGGTTTGACGACGTCCATCCGATCCCCCATGAATCAGAAACGAATTCCCTTGTTCTTGCCGTACCATTCGATGCCGCGGCGGCGCAGATCCTCCCACGTCGTCACCTGGACCCCCTTCTTCCGGTCGCGCAGCACGATGGCCATGCGGTCGGTGCAGGAAAAGCAGGGATCGATCGAGGCGATGGCGATCGGGATGTCGGCGACATAGGCGCCGATCACCGATTCCGTGGCAGCCTCCAGGTTCGCCAGCGTGGGGGCGCGCACCCGCACCCTCTCCGGCTTGTCGGTGCCGTTGCTGCGGACGAAGTGGACGTCCTCGCCGCGGGGCGCCTCGTAGCGGCTCAACGCGGCCCCCTCGGGAACCCGGCGCGACACCTTGGCCAGGGCGATCTCCCCCTCGGGCATGGTATCGAGCAGCTGCTCGATGATGTTGCACGACTCGATCATCTCGTAAACGCGCACGATGACGCGCCCCATGATGTCGCAGAGGTCGGAGGTGACCAGCTTGAAGTCCATTTCGGCGTAGCAGGCGTACGGGTCGTTCTTCCGGACGTCGGTCGCCACGTTGCTCGCCCGGGCGAACGGCCCCACGGCGCACATCTCCGCCGCCCGCTCGGCCGACAGGGTGCCCACCCCCTGGATCCGGGCGACGAAGCTCGGCTCGTTGGTGCCGATCTTGGCGTAGTAATCGAGCCGCTGCCGGAGCGTCTTCAGGATGCCCAGGATCTCCTTGCGCTGCGCGTCGGTGATGTCGCGCCGCACCCCGCCGATGGTGTTGATGGCGTAGTTGACCCGGTTCCCGCTGATCTTCTCCAGGATGTCCATGACCAGCTCGCGGTCGCGCCAGACCAGCATGAAGAGGGAGTCGAAACCGACCTCGTGGGCGGCGACCCCGAGCCAGAGGAGGTGGCTGTGGAGCCTCTCCAGCTCGCAGTCCACCATGCGCAGGTAGAGCCCCCGTTTGGGGACCTCGAGCTTCATGATCTCCTCGACCGCCTGGACGAAGGCGGTGGTGTGCGAATGCGAACAGATGCCGCACACCCGCTCCAGGAGGTACATGGCCTGGTAATAGTTCCGGGCCTCGCACCCTTTCTCGATCCCCCGGTGGTTGTATCCGAAATTCATCCGGGCGCCGACGATCTCCTCGCCCTGGATGTCGAAATCGAATTTCGCCGGCTCCTTGAGGAACGGGTGCTGCGGACCTACGGGTAAACGAAAGACCGATTCTTCCATGCTATGCTCCCTCCTGTGCAGCTTCTTCCTCCGGGCGGGGAATCTGCACGTCCTTGCGCAAGGGGTAGACGCCCTCGGGCCAGTCCTCGGGGACCGCCTGGCGCCGCAGGTCCGGGTGCCCGACCGGAACGATGCCGAGCAGGTCCTTCATCTCCCGCTCGTACACCGCCGCCCCCGGGATGCGCCCGGCCAGCGAGGGGACCTCGGGCTTGTCGTGGTCCAGGCGGACCTGCAGGATGATCACCCGCTCGCCGGTAAAGACGTAATTCGCCTGGAAGGCGTCCCGCAGGTCCTCGCCGACGATGACGGCCAGCTGCCTGAGCGAAAAACGCTCCCACAGGGTGCCGACCGCGGGGATCAGCTGCTCGGGGGTCAGGGTGACCCACAGCCTCCCCTTCGCGCCCGCCGTTACCGTGGAATCGGGGAACGCCTCCCTCACCCTGGATTCGTAATCGTCTGTCATGGACATCTCCTCCCTTTACGCCGATTTAGTCTGCAGGCTGCCGAGCAGCTTGGCCACGCCGTCGATGATCGCCTCGGGGCGCACCGGGCACCCGGGAATGTAGGCGGACACCGGGACGACCTTGTCGATCCCCTCCAGGACATTATAGCATCCCCGGAAGGCTCCGCCACTGCAGGCACATGCGCCGACCGCGACAACGAATTTCGGTTCCGGCATCTGGTCGTAGATGCGCTTGAGCCGTCTGGCCGTCTGCCGCGTCACCGGACCGGTGCAGACGAGCACGTCGGCGTGCCGGGGCGTGGCTTTGAGCAGGACCCCGAACCGCTCCAGGTCGTAATGGGGCATGAGCGACGCCAGGGTCTCGATGTCGCAGCCGTTGCAGGCACCCGAATTGAAGTGCAGAATCCAGGGGGATTTCACCCTGGCCCAGGTCTTGAGTTTTTCCAGCATAGGTCCTCTGTGTTCTCCGTGCCGGGGCGGGCCGCCCGGCTCCGGTATCGTGAATTCGAAATTCCCGGGCCGCTAGTCGAAATCGACGTAGAGGCACGAAATCGAGGCGGCGATCGCCGCCAGGTAGGCGAGCGCCTTCCAGGCGCCGGCGCCACCCGGCATCGTGGCCACCGTCAGCACCGCCACGTGCATGATGGTGAAGAAGATGGCTGCGACATAGAAATGCCGGTACCCGAACTCCATTTTCCGCCCCTCGAAATCCTCGCCGCAGGCGTAGGTCTCGTATTTTCCGGGGGAGGGTTTGCCCTTTTCCTCGACCAGGCGGCCGAAACCGTAGAGGCCGAGGCTGCAGAGCAGGCAGACCAGAAAAGCGACAGGCGGAGACAGCAGTATAGATAAATCCATCACGCTACCCTTTGAGCTTGGACAAAAGCCGGATGTCCAGCGAGCCGTATATCCTGTGGACACCCACGACGAGCGCCAGCATGACGGCGGCCAGGACGGTTTCGACGATGATGAAGGTGACGATGAGCGACTGGATGAAGGCGATGTCCTGCCGGAAAAGCCCCGCCGCCAGGAAGAGGAGCGTAACGCCCTTGGCCACCACCTCCACCCCGATGATGAGGCGGATCAGGTTGCGGTAGAGCACGAGCATGTACACCCCCAGCATCATCAGCAGCAGGCCGCATCCGAACAGGAGCAGGATCTCGTTATTCATGTTTCTTCTCCTTGGCCTTGAGCCGGAAGAGGGCGCTGATGCCGAACACCCCCGCCAGGATCAGCACCACCTGCCCCAGGATGTCGGCGCTTCTCAGGTTCCAGAAGACGTTCTGGAAGGAGCCGGAACCGGCGCCGGGGACTATCGAGGGGAGCGCGCCCCCCAGCCAGCGGAGGATCAAAACGTCCAGGCCGATGAAGACCAGCAGCACCAGGGGGATGAACCCGCGCCCCAGACGCGTCTCGTCACCCTGGTCGGAGTCCCTGGTCATGCCGACGGTGGAGACGAACAGGACCGTGATCAGCCCCGCGCAGACGCTCAGCTCGAACACCCCGGCGATGTTGGCGCCGTAATGGAAGAGAACTCCCGCCAGCACCGCCGACGCCAAGGCGAGCGAGACGGCCGTGTAGAGCAGGTCCCGGAACACGCAGGCTCCGACCGTGAGCAGGACCATAAGCCCCAGAAGAACCCAAAGCAGCATGTTATTTCCCTCCCAGTAAAATCACGGCCGCCGGTTCCACGATTCCACGCGTGACGCTGTGGAAGAAAACCCCGGTCAGGAGACAGGCGGCGGCCAGGAGAATGACCGCAAGGGACATGGCCGCCGGCGCCTCGCGGATGTCGCGCCATTTCTCGTTCAGGTGGCCGAAGAAGACCTTGCGCTGGATGATGAGGAAGTACCCGAGGGTGAACACGCTCACGAGGATGGCGAGCGTGGCGATGGCCGCCTGCCCCGCCGCCAGGGCCCCCATGATGATGAAGAGCTTGCTCCAGAAACCGTTGAAGGGGGGGACGCCGGCGATCGAAAGGGTGCCGAACACGCTCGTGGCCCCCGTCACCGGCATCCGGGTCTCGAGCCCCCCCATCTGTTCGATGTCGCGGGTCCCGAGCCGGTACTGCACCGCGCCGCTGTTGAGGAAGAGGAGGGACTTGAACAGGGCGTGGTTGAACACGTGGAAGAGCGCGCCGACCAGGCCGAGCAGGTTGCCCAGCCCCAGGCCGATCAGGATGTAGCCGATCTGGCTGATGCTGGAGTAGGCCAGCATCCGCTTGAAATCGCGCTGGAAGTAGGCGAGCACCGCGCCGGCGATCATGGAAAGGGTCCCCAGGGCCAGGAAGACCGTCCGGACCTCGCCGATTTCGGGCAGGATTCCGAAGAAGACCCGGACCAGCGCGTAGACGCCGGCGACCTTGATCACCACGCCGCTCAGCATCGCCGAGATCGGGGCGGGGGCGGACGGGTGGGCGTCGGGGAGCCAGGCGTGAAACGGCATCACGGCGGCCTTCAGCCCGAAGCCTGCGATGAAGAGCGCGGCCGCGAGCAGGAGCAGACCCGGAACCGGTCCCCCCGCCCCCGCGAGCGCCGCGGCCAGGGGTGCGAACTCGAGGGTCCCGGCGGTCATGTAGACCAGGAGGATTCCCACCAGCACGAGCGAGGTGGCCACGGCCGAGAGGAGCAGGTACTTGACGGCCGACTCGATGCCGTCCTGCTCCAGCCCGAAGGCCACCAGCACGTAGGAGGCGATGGACGCCACCTCGAGAAAGAGGTACAGGCTGAACAGGTCGCGCGTCAGGAGCATGGCGTTCAGGCCGAAGACCATGACCAGCAGGAGGGCGAAAAACTTCCCCCTTCCCCCGAGATGGGCCACGTAGGAGGTCGCGTAGACCATGCAGGCGAACGCGACCGCGTTGACCACCACCAGGAAAAGGAGGCTGACGCCGTCCAGGGCGAAGTGTGCGCCGAACAGCTCGTAGGTCAAACCGCTCCCCGCCGCGGGGATGAGCCGCAGGGTGAAAACAAGAGGGAGCCCCGCCGCCACGACCGCCAGCGTATTCGCGGCCCACCCGCCCAGCCTGGAGGCCCAGGGCATGAGCAGGACCGCGATCGGCGGCACCAGCAGGATCCAGCCTATGTAGGATTCCATCATCGACCTCAGAATCGGAATAAGGGTTCTAGAGTATGCCTCAACGCCTCGGGCGCCCCCCCGCTCCCCCGCCTAGGCGGCCGGACCGAACAGGAGAAACAGCACGACCAGAAAACCCGCCAGCGCCCAGCAGAGATAATTGCCGTACAGCCCGTTGTGGGCGCCGCCGAGCAGCGGACGGAGCAGGAAGCGGCCGATCGAGAGGACGCCGTTGCCGACGACGTCCACCATCCGCTCGCAGTACAGGAACACGATCCGGGTGACGAACTCCACCACGCGGACCCCGATCTCGTACCCGTCGAATTTCTTCGCCTCCGCCATCCCGAGCACCGGGCCGAGGACGGGGGAGGAGGCGAGCGGGGCGAAGGCTTCGGCCGCGCTCGCCCGCCCGCTGCGCGCGGCGGCGTAGATCATGAAGCCGGCGGCGAAGATGCCGAGCGAAACCACCGTCAGGATCGAGAAATGCCACACGTTCCCGGTCAGGCCCGGCTCGGGAGCCCCCGCCACGGCGCTGATGAGGGCGTCGGCGCGGGAGAAGACAAACCCGCCGAGGACGGCGACCGCGCCCATCGCCAGGGGGGCCAGGACGCAGGCTCCCGCCGTCTCGCCCCGGCCGCCCCCGCCCGGCGCCCAGAGCACGGCGATCACCTTGGCGAAAACGGCCACGTTCAGGACCGCGCCGACGACGAGGAGGGCCAGCACCACGATCTGCCCGCCGTGCAGCGCCCCTTCCAGGATCAGCTCCTTGGCCACGAACCCCCCGGTAGGGGGGAGGGAGATGGCGGCGAGGAAGGCCAGGAAGAACGCGGCGCCCGACCAGGGCATGCTGCGGGCGATCCCCAGCAGGCGCTCCAGCCCGGAGCCCCCCGCCTTCTCCTCGAAATTGCCCGTGGCGAAGAACATGGTCGACTTGTAGGCGGCGTGCGTCAGCATGTACAGCAGCGCGCCCGCCGCGCCGGCGGCTTCCGAAACCCCCAGGCCGCACACCATGAAGCCGACGGGCGAAATGGCCGTCAGGGCCAGGATCTTGCGCAGGTCCTTCTCCACGAGCGCCGGCACGATCGTCACGAAGACGGTGGCGACGCCGAAGAGGAAGAGGACCGTTCTGGCCGCGGCGTCGAGGACGAACATCTGCTGCGTCACGACGAAGAGGAAGTAGATGCCCAGCACCTTCTCGAGCGAGGCCGGCAACGCGGCGAAGCCGGAGGCGGGCATCACCCGGGCGGCGTCCGGGATCCAGGTGTGGAAGGGGAACATCCCCGCCTTGGCGCCGGCGCCCATGAAGATGAGGACGAAGGCCCAGAACGCCATCGGTCCGGAGGCGGTACCGACCCCGGCCGTCATCCCCCCCCCCTGCGAGACCTGGGAAAAGAGCATCAGCCCCAGGAGCATCAGGAAGTCACTCGTCCCGCCGATGATGAGGGCCTTGTGGGCCGCCGCCTCGGCCTTGGCCCCGCCGCTGTGGATCAGGAGGTAGAGGGCCACCAGGAAAAGCTCCCAGCCGACGACGAGGACCAGCAGGCTGTCGGTCAGGATGACGGCGTAGGTCGAACCGAACGCGACCAGCAGCGCGAAAAGATGAAGGTAAGGCCGCGCGATCCGGCGCGTCGCGCCCAGCGTGTACACCATCGCCAGGAGCTGGAACAGGAACACGAAACCGAGCAGGAAGGTCTTGAATCCGGTCAGGCTGAAACTGAGGGCGAACCCTTCGACCCAGGGGATGTCGACGCCGGGGGCGGAAGGAGCCGCCGTCCAGAACGCCAGCCCGGCGGCGACGACGGCCCCGAGCCCGAGCATCGCCCCCGCCCGGGGGCTTTTCCGGAAGAAGGGGAGGAGGAAGACCGCCGCCGCCAGGGGGACCAGGATGGGGACCCACAACAATGATTGAGCGCTCATAACCTATTATCTCCAGAGAAGGCTGACGAGTTCGACCAGGCGCTGTCCATCGGCAACCTTGACCAGGTCGTACGGCAGCTGGAGCAGAAACCCGCTCGCCACCGTCAGGACGGCCAGAACGGCGACGACCCCCACCATGACCGGGCTCCCCTCTCCGTGCGCCTCGCCCCGGGACTCCCCGAGGAACACCATGCGGAAGCTCTTGAGCATGTAGAGGAGGGTGACCACGGCCGTCAGGATGGCGAGCGTGGCGATGGCGATCCGCCCTCCCTCCACCAGGCCGTTGATAACGAAGTACTTGCTGAAGAATCCCGCCATCGGGGGGATCCCGGCGATGCTCAGGGCGCAGATGAGGTAGCTCACCCCCGTCACCGGCATCTTCCTGAACAGCCCCCCCATCTTTGTCATGTCCTTGGTATGGGTGCCGTGCTCGATGATGCCGGCGCAGAGGAAGAGCCCCCCCTTGGCGAAACCGTGGGCCATGATGTACAGGAGCGCCCCGATGTAGCCGAAGTGGGTGAAGACCATCAGCCCGAGGAAGGTGTACCCGATCTGGCTCACCGTCGAATAGGCGAGGAGGCGCTTGATGTTGGTCTCGTGCAGCGCGGCGGCGGCGCTCACGAAGGCGCTCAGGAGGGCCAAAACGAGGAGCCAGGTCTGCGCTTCGGGGGCGATCACCATGCCGTTGCAGAAGAGGCGGGCGAAGGCGTACAGGCCGATCTTGACCAGGATGGCCGCGTGCAGCAGCGAGGTGATGGTCGAGGGCGCCACCCCGGCGTCCGGCAGCCAGGTGTGGAGCGGGACCGTGGCGCTCTTGCTGAAGATGCCCGCCATGACCAGCACCAGGGCGGCGGTCCCGATCTCCTTCCCCCGCAGCTCCGAGATGTCGAAGGTGCCGTACTGGGTGAAGATCAGGGCGAAGCCCAGGAGCATGAAAACGGCGCCGCCGAAGGTGATCAGAAACGCCTTGTCGGCCTTCCAGACGTACTCCGGGTCCCGGAAATAGCCGATCAACCGCCAGCAGGCCAGCGCCGAGATCTCCCAGAACATGTAAAGGAAGATGAGGTTCCGGGAGAAGACCAGCCCCATCATCGCCCCGACGAAGAGTGTCACGATGAAATAGTATTCCGGCTCGTGCTCGGTGTGTTCGATGTACCCGAGGGAGTAGACGGCGATCAGCGTGGCGATCAGGGAGGCCGTGAAGGCCATGAACACGGCAAGCGCGTCGATGTTCGTGGAGAACTCGATCCACCGGTAGAGCGGAATCGACGACTCGCCGGTCCGGCCGGCCAGCGCCGGCCCGAGCAGGGGCCACGTCAGCACGTGGGCGCAGCCGATCAGAAGCACCGCCATCGGGCCGGTGGCCTTCCTCAGCCCCGCCCATCCCGCGAGCGGTATCAGCAGAGAACCGAGCAAGGGGACCAGAATGACCATCAAAGCTTGCGATTCCATACCATTCACTCCGACACTAGAAATAATTACCAAGTTCAAAAGAACCGGAAATTATAGGAAAACCTGCAGCTTCATTCCACCAGAATCGTAGGAGCCGCTGTTTATTCCTCCCCGGCGGCCGGGGGTTCCAGCCTCACCCTTCCGCTTCGGAGGTCGTAGTGCATGCCCAGGACCGTGACCTTCCGGGCCCATGCTTCCGATTTCAGTTCCGCCACCGTCCGGTGAACATTTTCGGCGATCGCGCGCTCGAGGCCGCCGGGGCGCGGGAGCCCGCCGACGACGGGCCGCAGCCGGTCGAGCAGGTTCTTGAGGTGCCCCGCGGCGCCCGCGTCTTCCAGCACCGCGGTTACCGCACCGCAGAAAGCGTGCCCCAGCACCACCACCAGCTCCACCCCGAGGTGCTCGACCGCGTATTGGATGCTGCCGGAGGCGGCCTCGTCCAGGCAATGGCCGGCGGTGCGGACCACGAACAGGTCCCCCAGCCCGCAATCGAAGAGAATTTCGGGGGGGACGCGCGAGTCGGAGCAGCCGAGGATCACCGCGAAAGGGTGCTGCCCGGAAACGATCTCCTCCCTCCGGGCCGGGTCCTGGTGCGGGTGCACCTCCCTGCCCGAAGCATGCCGCCGGTTGCCGGAAAGCAGACGCTCCAGCCCCTCACCCGCGCTCACCCGGGACGCGCGCGCGTTGTCATGGCTCATGCCCTTATTTCCCCGTTTTTCTGTATTTATGCCCCCGGACGCGCCGGCGCACCCCCCCCCCGACGCCGTCCGCCCGGCATTGTATACCTCCCGGACCGGAGCACAAACCCATTTTTTGAATTTCAGCCCGGGCCCGGGGTATGCTGTAAGATGTATTCGGGAATCACCCCATGAAAGGAGTCCCCCATGACCGCCGCCATCGATGGCTTGAAACCGGAACCCGTCTGGAGATATTTCGCCGAGATCTCCCGGATCCCCCGCTGCTCCAAAAACGAGGCGGCCGCCTCCCGGTACGTCCTCGACCAGGCCCGGAGGCTGGGGCTCGAGGCGGAATCGGACCCGCTGGGGAACGTCATCGTCCGCAAACCCGCCGGCGGCCTGGACGGGCGCCCGGGCGTGGCGCTGCAGGGGCACCTCGACATGGTCTGCGAGAAGAACCGGGAGACGCGGCACGATTTCCTCACCGACCCGATCCGGCTGGTGCGCCGCGGGGACGTCATCATGGCCGACGGCACCACCCTGGGGGCGGACAACGGGATCGCGGTGGCGGCGATGCTGGCCGTCATGGAGGACCGGTCGCTCCGGCACGGCCCCCTCGAACTCCTCTTCACGGTCGACGAGGAGACCGGCCTGACCGGGGCCGCCGGCCTGGGCCCCGATTTCGTGCGGAGCCGCATCCTGCTGAACCTCGACAGCGAGGAGGAGGGGACGCTCTACATCGGCTGCAGCGGGGGCCGGGACACCACCGGCGTGCTCGAGGTCCGGCAAAGGGACGCGAACCCGAGGCACGCGGCGCTGTCGGTCAAGGTCACGGGGCTCAAGGGGGGACACTCGGGGCTCGAAATCGACAAGGGCCGGGCCAACGCCGTCAAGCTCATGGGCCGCGTGCTCCTGGCCCTGTCCCCCCTCGGGGCGAGGATCTCCTCCGTCGACGGGGGGGACAAGCACAACGCCATCCCGCGCCAGTGCGAGGCGGTGCTCCTGGTCCCGCCGCGGAAGGTGAAAGCGGCCGGCGCCGCGGTCGAACAACTCCTCGCCGACATCCGGGCGGAATTCCAGGCTGCGGAGCCCGACCTCGGGATCGTCCTGGCCCCGCTCGAGGGGGACCGGCCGGAAAAAGTGCTCGGCCGCAGGGACCAGCTCACCCTGGTGCGTCTCCTCTCGGCGCTCCCCCACGGCGTCGTCAAGATGAGCGCCGAAATCCCGGGCCTGGTCGAGACCTCCACCAACCTGGCCGCGGTCCACACCGGGGGGGAAGGCGTCCGGCTCGTGACCAGCCAGCGGAGTTCGGTGGCGTCGGAGCTTAACGCGCTCGCCGCCGCGGTGGCCTCCGTCATGGAACTGGGGGGCGCCGCCATCGACACTTCCGACGCCTACCCCGGGTGGAAGCCCGACCTCGACTCCCCCATCCTGAAGATCGCCCGGGAGGCCTACCGGGAACTCTTCGGCAGGGAGCCTCAGGCGAAGGCGATCCACGCCGGGCTGGAATGCGGCGTCATCGGCGAGCGCTACCCCGGGATGGACATGATCTCCTTCGGCCCCACCCTCGAGGGGGCCCATTCGCCGGAGGAGAGGATGTATATCGACACCGTGGAAAAGTTCTGGGACCTGCTCCTCGGCATCCTCAGGCGCGTGTGACCGCCCGGCCCGCCCCCGTCAGAGTTTGGCGGGCTCGCAGAGGTTGACCGCGCGCCGCGCCGCGCGGCCGCAGACCACGCAGAGGTACTGGGCGTCCTTCGAGAGCGCCCCGACCGTCTTCATGTTGCGCAGGCTGGTTATGTGACACAGGTGTTTTTCATGGTCCGGGTGGAGGTCAGACAACTCCAGCCCGGCATCCGTCAATTCGTCCTTCTTTTCTACCATCGGACTCCCTCCCCTATGAAAGAGACAACATCCGCGCCCGGGCGGGCGCCGCTACACCATGCATAGGATCGGCCGGGCCCGGTGTCAAAGGCCCGTTACGCCTTCACGCCGCGCCGGAACTGCGGTATGCTTTGGGAAATTCCGGAAAGGAGTCGTCATGGCCAGGACACCCAGAACCCAAGCCGCCAGAACCCCGTCCGCGAAGGCGCCCGGGGCCGGCGCGCGCAGGAACGCGGCCCCCGGCGCGGCCGCGAACAAAAAGAAGACCGCCCCCCCGACGGCCGGCGTCACGGACGGGGAACGCTACCTCCTGATCGCCGAGGCCGCCTACTACCGCGCCGAGCGGCGCGGTTTCGCCCCCGGCCACGAGCTCGAAGACTGGCTGGACGCCGAGACCGAGGTGGGCCGGATGGTGGCCGTCGCCCGCACCCCCCCGGCGTCCGAAAAAGCCTGAAAGCGCCCCCTCCGATAGCGGCCACGGGACCCCATGCCGAACATAGAGCTCAAGTTCCTGAGTGTTTCCGACTACAACAGGCTGAAGGAGGCGATGATCGAGGCCTACCCGGCCATGCCCCACGCCTACTGGAAGGAGCGCCACGTCGAGCTGCTGACGCGCGCCTTCCCGGAGGGGCAGGTGATCATCACCATCGACGGGGAGCTCGCCGGCGGCGCCCTGTCCATCATCGTGGACTACGCCAGGTTCGAACCGGGACACACCTACCGGGAGATCACCGGGGACTTCACCTTCTCGACCCACGACCCGGAGGGGGACATCCTCTACGGCATCGACATCTTCATCCGGCCCAAGTTCCGCGGGCTGCGGCTGGGACGGCGCTTGTACGACTACCGCAAGGAGCTGTGCGAGAGGCTGAATCTCAGGGGGATCGTTTTCGGGGGGAGGATCCCCAACTACCACACCTACGCCGACGGCATGTCCCCCCGGGAGTACATCAGGAAGGTCCGGACCCGGGAGATTCACGACCCCGTGCTCGATTTCCAGCTCTCCAACGATTTCCACCCCGCCAAGGTCATCAAGGGGTACCTCCCGGGGGACGCCGAATCGAGCGAATACGCCGTCCTGCTGGAATGGAAGAACATCTACTACGAAAAGCCCCGGAAGAAGGCGGCCGTCATCAAGAAGTCGGTGCGCCTGGGGCTGATCCAGTGGCAGATGCGGCCCTACCGCGACCCCGGGGAGCTCATGCAGCAGGCGGAATTCTTCGTGGACGCCGTCTCCGGGTACCGCTCCGATTTCGCGCTCTTTCCCGAGTTCTTCAACGCCCCGCTGATGGCCGAAAACAACCACCTCGAGGAATCGCAGGCGATCCGGGAACTGGCCCGGCACACCGCCGGGCTGGTGGAGGACCTGTCCCGCCTGGCCATCGCCTACAACATCAACATCATCACCGGCAGCATGCCGGAAATGGTCGACGGGCGCCTCTACAACGCCGGCTACCTCTGCAAGCGGCAGGGGTCGGTGGAGCGGTTCGAGAAGATCCACGTCACCCCCGACGAGGCCCGGGTCTGGGGGCTGCAGGGGGGGGGGAATTTCCGCGCTTTCGACACCGACTGCGGGAAGATCGGGGTCCTGATCTGCTATGACGTCGAGTTCCCGGAGCTGGGCCGCCTGCTGGCCGACGAGGGGATGGACATCCTCTTCGTCCCCTTCCTCACCGACACCCAGAACAGCTTCTCCCGGGTGCGCCACTGCGCCCAGTCCCGGGCGATCGAGAACGAGTGCTACGTCGCCATCGCCGGGAGCGTCGGGAACCTCCCGAAGGTGCACAACATGGACATCCAGTACGCCCAGTCGATGGTGCTGACCCCCTGCGACTTTCCCTTCCCCGCCAACGGGGTCAAGGCCGAAGCCACCCCCAACACCGAGATGATCCTGGTCACCGACGTGGACATCGACATGCTCCGGGAACTCCACCAGTTCGGCAGCGTGCGCAACCTGAAGGACCGGCGCCGCGACCTCTACGAGGTGCGCAGGCTCTAGCCCGCATTTATGAATCACGCGGACCAGGAGCCCCCTACTGCACCCGCGTCCCGCTGGAGCTGGCGCCGCCCCGCGTGTTTTTTCTCCTCTGGGCCTCGAGCGCCTGGATGAACCCGTCGAGGATCTCGACCGGGATGGCGATCACGGCCTTCACCGGGGCCGGCAGGACCCCTTTCAGGCGCATCTCGCGCGCCTCCTCCTCGTTCTGCGGCCCGATCACCTCGCAGAAGGTCAGGGTGCAGTCGACGGGAGAGGCGCTCACCTGCACGTAATTGGAATAGACCCGCGGGGAGCTCCGGTGCGGGTCGGGGACGATTTCGACGGGTCTCTCTTCGTTAGGCATCGCGATTCCTCGGACTCTACCCCGGGGGCCACTTCAGGATCCGGCCTCCCAGGATATGGATGTGAAGGTGGAAAACGGTCTGGCCGGCCTCGGCGTTGGTGTTGATCACGGTCCGGTACCCGGTGCGGTCGATCCCCTGCCGGCGGGCCATCTCCCCCACCACCCCCATCATGTGGCCGAGGAGGTCCCGGTCCCCCTCCTGGAGGTCGTTCAGGGAACCGATGTGCCGGCGCGGGATGACGAGCAGGTGCACCGGGGCCCGCGGGTGGATGTCGGGGAAGACGACGCAGTGCTCGTCCTCGTAAAGGATCGCGGCCGCCCGCTCGTGCGCGGCCACCTGGCAGAAGGTGCACCCGAACAGCTTCATCATTCCTCTCTTGTAGGCGTAGAAAACGAGCTTCTTGACTGCAAAGGGGATCATGACCGGTGCCGGCCTCCCTAGCGGATCCGTTCGATGCGGGCTCCCAGTTGCGCCATCTTGTCCTCGATGCGGTAATAGCCCCGGTCCAGGTGGTAGACCCGGTCGATGACGGTCTCCCCCTCGGCCACCAGCCCCGCGAGGATGAGGGAGGCGCTGGCCCGCAGGTCGGAGGCCAGGACCCTGGCCCCGGTCAGCGGCCGCCCCCCGCGGACCATGGCCTGCCGCCCCTCGATCGTGATGTCGGCCCCCATCCGGATCAGCTCGAGCGCGTGCAGGAAACGGTTTTCGAAGATCGTCTCGGTGATGATGGCGGTCCCGTCCCCCTGGGTCATCAGCGCCATGTACTGGGCCTGCATGTCGGTGGGGAACGCGGGATAGGGGTAGGTCGTCACGTTTTTGGACGAAATCGGGTCCCGCCCCCGGATGCGGAAGCCGTCCTTGCCGATGGAGATCTCGGCGCCGGCCTGGGCCAGCTGCGTCAACACCGCCGTCAGCTGCTGCGGGTTGCAGCCGGCGACCTCCACGTCCCCCCGGGTGATCGCGGCGGCCGCGGCGAAGGTCCCGGCCTCGATCCGGTCGGGGATGATGCGGTGGCGGCAGCCGCGCAACCGGCGGGCGCCGCGGATCCGGATGGTGCGCGTCCCGTCCCCCTCGATGTGGGCCCCCATGGCGCGGAGCATGGCGGCCAGGTCGCCGACCTCCGGTTCGCAGGCCGCGTTGTCGAGCACGGTTTCCCCGTCGGCCAAAGCCGCCGCCATCATCAGGTTTTCCGTCCCGGTGACCGTCACCGTTTCCATCTGGATGTAGGCGCCGTGCAGGCCCTCGGTGGACGCCTCCACGTAGCCGTGCGCCACCTCGCACACCGCCCCCATCCTCTCCAGCCCCGCCAGGTGGATGTTGACGGGGCGCGCGCCTATGGCGCACCCGCCCGGCAGGGAGACCCGCGCCTTCCGGAAGCGCCCGAGGAGCGGGCCGAGGACCAGGATCGAGGCCCGCATCGTCTTGACCAGCTCGTAGGGGGCTTCGAAGGAACGGATCTCCGCGGCCCGGAAGGTGCCGGTCCCGTCTTCCCTGATTTCGGCCTCGGCCCCCATCTTCTCGAGCAGGTCGCGCGTGGTCAGGATGTCGCGCACGCGCGGGAGGTTCTCCAGCTGCACCGCCTCCCCGGTCAGCAGCGACGCCGCCATGGCCGGCAGGGCCGCGTTCTTCGCCCCGCTCGTCTCCACCCGCCCCCTCAGGGGGACCCCTCCCTCGATCCGAATCTTATCCATGCGTTCTCCGGCCGGGCCGGCGCGCGATGACGACCCGCGCGATGCCCTGCAAATCACGGACCGCCGCCCCCGGCCGCAGCCCCGCTTCCTCCATCAGCCGCCCCACCGCCCCGGCCTGCCCCCGGCCGACCTCGAGCAGCAGCTCCCCCCCGGGGACCAGCCTCGCGGCCGCCGCCGGGATCAGCCTGCGATGGACATCGAGCCCGTCCTCGCCCCCGATGAGGGCGGGGCGCGGCTCGTACTCCCTCACCTCGCGCGGAAGATCATTATAGTCCCCGGACGGGACATACGGGGGATTGCTCAGGATAAAATCGAGACACCCCCGCTCCGGGAAGCATTCGAGCAGGTCCGCCGCGACCCACACGACCCGCCCGGCCGCCCCGAGCCGCACGCCGTTTTCCGCCGCGACCCGGAGCGCGGCGAAGGAGCGGTCCACCCCGTAGCCGGACGATTCCGGGAACTCGCAGGCGACCGACAGGGCGATGCAGCCGCTCCCGGTGCCGACATCGGCGTAGCGAAGGCCGGGCCGCCCGAGGGACCGCATCCGCCCGATCGCCTCCTCCACCAGGATCTCCGTCTCCGGACGGGGGATCAGCACGTCGGGCGTCACCCGGAAGGGGCGGCCGTAGAATTCGCGCTCCCCCGTCAGGTACTGCAGCGGCTCCCCCCGCACCCTGCGTGCCGCGAGCGCGTCGAGGATCTCCGTCGTCTCCGGCGCCAGTCCCCGCTCGGGGTGGGCCAGCACGCGCTCCCGGTTCCACCCGAGGGCGAAGCCGATCAGCAGTTCGGCCGTCAGGGCGGGGGACTCGACACCCGCCCGCCCGAACTCCCCCATCATGCGCGCGCGCGCGGAGGCGATGGTCTGGACGGGGGTCTGCATGGGCGGCGGCCTACAGCGACTGCTTCAGCTTCTCGGCCTGGTGGTGCGTCACCAGGGCTTCGAGCATCGCCTGGATGTTGCCGTCCATGAAGTCGTTGAGGTTGTGGATGGTCAGGCCGATGCGGTGGTCGGTGACGCGGTTCTGGGGATAGTTGTAGGTCCGGATCTTCTCGCTCCGGTCCCCGGAGCCGACCTGGCTCCGGCGGTCTTCGGCGATCGTCTTCTGCTGCTCCTGGAGCGCGATGTCGTACAGGCGCGAGCGGAGTACGCGCATCGCCTTGGCCCGGTTCTTGATCTGCGACTTCTCGTCCTGGCAGGAGACCACCAGCCCCGTCGGGATGTGGGTGATCCGGACCGCGGAGTAGGTGGTGTTGACCGACTGGCCTCCCGGACCGGAGGAGCAGAAGGTGTCGATGCGGATGTCCCTGGCGTCGATGTCCACCTCCACGTCGTCCGCCTCCGGCAGCACCGCCACCGTGACGGCGGAGGTGTGGATCCTGCCGTTGGCCTCGGTCTCCGGCACCCGCTGCACCCGGTGCACGCCGCTCTCGTACTTCAGCTTGCTGTAGACGCGGTCCCCCTCCACGATCGCGATGATCTCCTTGAACCCGCCCACCTCCGACTCGTGCCCTTCCATGATCTCCACGCGCCACCCGGTCCGCTCGGTGAAGCGGGAATACATGCGGAAAAGCTCCGCGGCGAAGAGGGTGGCCTCGTTGCCGCCGGTGCCGGCGCGGATTTCCAGCAGCACGTTCCTGTCGTCGTTGGGGTCCCGCGGCATCAGCAGCAGCTGCAGCCCCTTCCGGCACTCCTCCTCCCGCCGCGTGAGTTCGGCCGCTTCCTCCTCGACCATCTTCTTCATCTCGGGATCGGTCTCGGAGACCCCCAGGGCCCGGGTCTCCTCCAGGGCGCGCAGGATCCCCTTGTATTCGCGGAACTTCTCCACGACCGGCTCGAGATCCCGGTAGGATTTCGCATGCTTCTGGTAGGCCGGCTGGTCGGCGATCACCGCCGGGTCCGCCAGGAGCACGCCCAGTTCCTCGAATTTTCTTTCCAGGGAGTTCAGCTTTTCGATCATGGAATTTCCGTCACGCCGTACCCCGCAAGAGCGCGGATTGCGGCGCCGGAACGGCGCGCGCGGCTGGTTGCACGTTCACCACGGACGGCGTCAGGCCTTGGGCTTCCCGTCCTTGTCCAGGCCGTAGCGCCGCTGGAAACGCTCGATCCGGCCGGCCGTGTCCACCAGCTTCTGCTTCCCCGTGTAGAACGGGTGGCACTGGGAGCAGAGCTCCAGCCTGATTTCGGACTTGGTGCTGCGGGTTTCGAACCGGTTGCCGCAGGCGCAGCTGACGGTGATGTTGTGGTACTTGGGATGGATTCCTTCTTTCATGATCCGCCTCGCAACCCGGCCGGCACCTCCCCCCCTCACCTGGCGGGGCGGACGGGCACAGCCGGAGATAAAACCTGCAATATAGCATCGGAGCCGCATGCATACCAGCAGTTTTCCGTTCCCGGGCGCCGGCCGGAGCGGGGGCTGAATGTCCTTCCGCCGGGTCGGCGAGTATGGTAGTGTTTACGGTCGCCCTCGGCCGCCGGGCCCAGGCGCATGCCCCGGGCGTCTTTGCGGGCTCTTGCATACCTATGAGTATAATGAAGATATACTTTCACAACAACTGCTTTGACGGGATGGCCTCGGCCGCGGTCTTCAGCCAGTTCTACCTCGACTGCATCGACCCGAACTGCAGCTTCACCTACGAGGGGCTGGCGCACCGGGCGGGGGAACTTTTTCTGGACGTCCGGTTCGACGGGGACCGGAACGCCATCGTCGATTTCAAATATTCCAGCGACCCGCGCCTGACCTGGTGGTTCGACCACCACCAGAGCGCCTTCCTCTCGAGGGAGGACGAGGCCCACTTCAGGGCGGACAGGAGCGGCCGGAAATTCCACGACCCGACCTACCGCTCCTGCACCAAGTTCATCGCCGAGATGTGCGGGAAGCACTTCTCCTTCGATTCCGCCCGCATGGCGGAACTGATCCGCTGGGCCGACATCATCGACGGCGCCCTGTTCGAGAGCGCCCGGGCCGCCGTGGAACTCGCCGAGCCGGCGATGAAGCTCATGATGGTGGTCGAGGGGCTCCGCGACAGCGGGAAGATCTGCGCCCTGATCGGGGAATTCCGCGAGCGCCCCCTGGGCGACATCATCGGGATCCCCTGGGTGCGCGACGCCTTCAACCCCCTGTACGAAAGGCACCTCGGCTCGATCGACATCATCCGCCGGCACGCCGAGTACGCCGACCGCACCGTCTTTTTCGACATCACCGGGTACGAACTGGAAGGCTACAACAAGTTCATCCCCTACTACCTCCACCCCGAAGCCACCTATTGCGTGGGCCTGAGCCTTTCGAGCTACCGGACCAAGATCTCGGTCGGTTCCAACCCGTGGAGCCCCGTGCCGCGCACCCACAACCTGGCCAGGCTGTGCGAACGCCACGGCGGGGGGGGCCACCCGGTGGTGGGAGCGATCTCCTTCCCCCCCACGGAGCTGGAGAAGGCGCGCCGCATCGCCCTCGAGATCACGGAAGAACTGCGCGGCGCCCCCAGCCCGTAAGCGCCTCCCCCCGGCGGGAGCACCCGGCGGAATTCGCTTGTGCCGGGAACTGAAATATTTTATAAATCAATCGTTTGTAGTCGGTTTGCCCGGAATGATTCGTTCATGCGGCATCCGGTCGTGCTTTCATTGACTCCCGATCTGTTCTCGGCCCCCCTCCGAAAGCCCGCGATGCTCCGAACGCTTGATATTTGAATCGGATACTGGTTAGCCTGGGTTCCCCGCCTGTACCCCCGGACGGGAGAACACCGCGTCTGTGCCGCCGCGGGCGGCCTTCAGGCGGGAAATTTCTAGGAAAGGAGCAATTCCTTGGACATAATCGCGGAAAAGATCAACGGGACGCGCAAGCGGGTGGCCAAGGCCATCCAGGAACGCGACGCGGAATTCATACAGAATCTTGCCAGGGAACAGGCCTCGGTCGCCCATACCTCGTGGGTGGACGCCAATGCGGGCACGGCGCCGCAGCGCGAACCCGAAGACCTCATCTGGCTGGTGGAAACGATCCAGGCCGTCATCGACAAGCCGATCGCCCTCGACAGCGCCAACCCGAAGGCCCTCGAGGCGGCGATCCGGGTGGTCAAGACCAAGCCGATGATCAACTCGATCAGCCTGGAACCTGGGCGCCAGGACATCTTCCCCATCGTCGCCGAACATGATTGCCCGACGGTCGCCCTGGCGAGCGGGGAGAAGGGGCTCCCCAAATCGCAGGAGGAGTGCCTCGGCAACATCGCCCGGCTGCTCGAAAAGACCCGGGCGCTCGGGATCAGGGACGGCAACCTCTACGTCGACCCGCTCGCGATGACCATCGGGTCGGGCATCCAGAACGGCCTCATCTTCTTCGACAGCGTCCGCGAGATCCGCCGGCGGTTCCCGGAGGTCCACATCACCTGCGGGCTGAGCAACATCTCCTTCGGGCTGCCGGCCAGGACATACATCAACCGGGTGTTCCTGGCGCTATCGATGCAGGCGGGGATGGACTGCGCCATCTGCGACCCGAACAACCACGACATCCAGACCACCATTCTGGCCACCGAGCTTCTGCTGGCCCGGGACAGGCATTGCCTCAATTATACCCGCGCCTTCCGCGCGGGGGTGTTCAACAAGCCCGTATAAGGATTCTGTAATAACCACTTCCAGGGAAGGTAAAAAGGAGAGCTTATGTCACAGGAACTGATCGATCTCGTTGTGGACATGCGTGAGGAAGAAGCCGTCAAACTTGCGGAAAAACTGCTCGACGAGGGCGTGGAGCCCCTCAGCCTGCTCGACGACTGCCGCACGGCGCTCGGTATCATCGGCGACCGCTTCGCCGCCGGCGAATGCTTCGTTCCCGAACTGATCCTGGCCGGCGAAATGCTCCGGCAGATCGGGGCGATGGTCAAGCCGCGCCTGGCAGCGGGCGGCGGCGAGGAGCAGAAGAAGCTGGGCCGCATCGTCTTCGGCACCGTGGAGGGGGACATCCACGACATCGCCAAGGATATCGTGGTCTTCATGCTCGACATCAACGGGTTCGATGTCATGGATCTCGGCGTGGACGTCCCCGCGGCCAGGTTCGTGGAAGCGGTCAAGGAATTCAAGCCCCAGGTCGTCGGACTCAGCGGCTTTCTGACCCTCGCCTACGACCCGATGAAGAACACCGTCCAGGCCCTGGTCGACGCCGGCTTGCGCGACAGCGTCAAGGTCATGATCGGCGGCGGGCAGATGGACGACCAGGTGGCCGCCTACGCCAAGGCGGACGCCTACGGCAAGGACGCGATGGCTGCAGTGAATCTGTCCAAAGGATGGGTAGGAGCAAAATAGCGATGCCAAAACCGGAAAATTTTGAAAGCCTGACCCCGGACCAGAAGCGCCAGGCGCGGCTGGACGCCTGGATCAACCACGAGGGGATCGAGTTCACGGACCCCGGGGCGGAGAACTCCTACCGGGAGCGGGCCCGGCTCTTCGCCGACGTTTTCCAGTTGAAGAAGCCCGCCCGTGTCCCGGTGGCGATCTCCACCGGGTTCGCCCCCTTCCACTACGCCGGCTACTCGTGCAGGGACGCCATGTACGACGCCGACAAGCTCGGCCTGGCGATGAAGAAGTTCCACGCCGATTTCATGCCCGACGCCGCCGCGAGCTCGGGGCTGTACGTCCCGGGCCAGGTGCTGGAACTCCTCGACTACAAGCTCTATCACTGGCCGGGGCACGGGGTGCCGGAGAACACCTCCTACCAGTGCGCCGAGGCCGAGTTCATGAAAGCGGAGGAGTACGGCGCCTACCTCGCCGACCCGAGCGACTATTTCATCCGCACCTACCTGCCGCGGGTGATGGGGGCGCTGGAGCCGTGGAAGGAGCTCCCCCCCTTCACCAACCTGCTCGAACTCCCCTTCATCCCCTGGGGCATGCTCCCCTTCGGGCTGCCCCACATCCAGGAGACCTTCAAGAAGCTCATGAAGGCGGGGGAACTTTCTCTCCAGTGGGCGGGCAGGGTGGCCGAGATCGACCGGGGCGTCATCACCGGCCTGGGGCTGCCCAAATACCAGGGGGGCTTCTCGAAGGCGCCTTTCGACGTCATCGGGGATACCATGCGCGGGACCCGCGCGATGATGCTCGACACCTTCCGCAAGAAGAAGGAGATCGTCGCGGCGTGCGACCGCATCGTCCCCTTCATGGCCCGCATGCCCTACGGGGCCTACCAGTGGGGGGGGGCGCCCACCGCGTTCTTCCCGCTCCACAAGGGGGCCGACGGCTTCATGTCGCCGAAGGTGTTCCAGGAGCTCTACTGGCCCTCCCTGAAGGCCGTCCTGCTCGAACTGATCAGGGACGGCATGATCCCCTTCCTCTTCGTCGAGGGGAGCTACAACCAGCGGCTGGACCTCATCACCGACCCCGACATCCCGGCCGGGAGCACGATCTGGTACTTCGACAAGACGGACATGAAGGAGGTCAAAAAGCACCTCCAGGGGTGGGCCTGCTTCTCGGGCAACTTCCCCTCCTCGCTGCTGAAGACGGGGACGGTGGCCCAGGTGAAGGAGCACTGCCGGCAGCTGCTCGACGACCTGGCCGGCGACGGCGGCTACTACATGGTCAACGGCGCCGTGCTCGACGAGATGAACCCCGACAACCTCCACGCCTACGTCGAGACCGTGAAGACGCACAGGTAGCCCGGTCCCGGCCGGGCGGCCGCGCCCTCCGGGGAGGCGATCCGAAAGGAGGCGCCTCCCCCGTTGACTCATAATTAAATGTTACCGAAGCGGGCCTCAGTGGATCGTTGACCACATATGGTCTGCTTATAGCAGGATTGGAAGATATTTTTAAGCTTTCTCTCGATGAATTCTCTGAGTGTGAATGGGTTCAGTGAGACAAATCTGGTTGCAAGATCCGTTTTGATCTCCTGAGAGACATGAGAGGATTCGAGCACTCGTTGGTATGGAGTTTTAGGGCTATCGTGAATCTTGATGGTTTTGGAACCCACCCTTTTTTTGTCCAGGAGTTTAACAGAGGGACAGAAGAAGTTTTGGAATAGACGCCATTCGTTGCAGTAGAGGTCATTGAGCAAAGAAACGACCCGAGGATTATCGAAACGATCATAGCCGAGCCACTGTCGCACGTGGGTCCAGTTTTTCTGCTCAATGTGGGCGTTGTCATCTTTGTGGTAAGCACGGCTGCGGGTGAAAAGAACCGGCTTGGAGCGATCACGGAAATGGCGCAGGAGGTGGTGGTTGAGAAACTCGGATCCGTTGTCGCAGTCGAATCCAAGCAGGGGGAATGGAAGAGATTGTTCGATGTGGCGGATCTGCATCAAGACATCGGTTTCGCCTCGGCCCCAAACGGCACGTTGCTCGCTCCATCCGGTGGCAATATCAACACAATCAATGGTATAGGCGAATTGGCCAGCCATGGATTCACCACAGTGAGCGACGGTGTCTGCCTCAAGAAAACCAGGTTTGCTCTGGTTCCATTGCTCGGTGGCGATGGGGATTTGGTTACGAAGCAGGGTTCCTGGTTTGGTTGTGCAGTGTCGTGTGTGACGAACACGAATGGGCTTCAGCAACCGGTCGATGGTGGCGGCAGAAATGCGCTGTAGCAGCTTCAGATTATCCGGAAGTAGCGAGCCATACCGATGCTCGTAGCCGGGGAGCCAAAGAGGCAGGATGGCCTTCAATCGTTTCGAGCACGGGAGATTGGCCGCAAGCCAAATCTTCTTGAGCGGCTGGAGGATTTCATCCGTGTTATAAACCGGCTTGGGGCCCCGGTGACCGAGTTGAACTCGTCGGCGGCGCTTTAACTTTCGCAGCAAACGGATCGCATGCTTTCGATGAAATCCGCAATTGGCACAGAGCTCATCCAGGATGTGGCTCTTGCCAATTCTGTCGCAACGCCGGTAGCGTTTAAGTACGGTTTCGAGATATTCGAGTTTGGTTCGTGGACTCATAATTCCAGCTTCCTCGGGGTCCAATCCCCGGTAACATGAAATATGAGTCAACGATCCCTTTTAAGTCCATTTTGGGTAACATTTAATGTGAGTCAATTCGGGCGCCGAAGGAAGCCTTGAGCCCGCCGGGTTCCGGCCGTACAATGATCCATTTGGGCGATGCATGCTAGAAAAGATCGTCATACGCGGCGCGCGCCAGCATAACCTCCGCAACCTCAGCCTCGAAATCCCGAGGCACAGGCTCACGGTCGTCACCGGCCTGTCCGGGTCGGGCAAATCGAGCCTGGCCTTCGACACCATCTACGCGGAGGGGCAGCGGCGCTACATCGAATCGCTCTCGACCTACGCGCGGCAGTTCCTGGAGCGGATGGAAAAGCCGGAGCTGGACAGCGCCGAGGGGCTCTCCCCCGCGATCAGCATCGAGCAGAAGACCACCAGCCGCAGCCCCCGCTCCACGGTCGGGACCATCACCGAGATTTACGACTACGCCCGGCTGCTGTTCGCCTCCGTCGGGCGCCCCCACTGCCCCCGGTGCGGCAAGCCGATCGCGGCGCAGACGGCCGACCGGATCGTGCAGCAGATCCTGGAATACCCTGAGGGGACGCGGGTGGTGGTGATGGCCCCGGTGGTGCGGGACAGGAAGGGGGAATTCCGGCAGCTGTTCGAGAGATACCTCAAGAAGGGGTACGTGCGGGTGCGGGTGGACGGGCGGATGCACGACCTCGAGGAGGCGATCCCCCTGGCCAGGACCCGCAACCACACGATCGAGGTGGTCGTCGACCGGGTCGTCGTCAAGCCCGGCCTCGGTGGAAGGCTGGAGTCCTCGGTGCGCAAGGCGCTCGAACTTGCCGAGGGGCTGGTGACGGTCGAGGCGCTCGAACTCGGGGAGCGCCTCTTTTCCGAGCGCCAGGCGTGCCTTGACTGCGGCGTCAGCGTGGCGACCCTGGAGCCCCGCTCCTTTTCCTTCAACTCGCGCCACGGCGCCTGCCCCGAATGCGGCGGCATGGGGACGCGGCAGGTCTTCAACCCGGAGAGCCTCGTCCCGGACCCGGGCCTCCCGCTCGCGGAAATGGCATTTCCGGTCGGCAACGCCCGGATCGCGGAGCACCTGAAGGACACCCTCCTCGGTCTCGCCCGGAGGCGCGGGATCGACCCGTCGACCCCGTTCGGGAAATTGCCGAAGGCGGCGCGCGACGCCTATTTCCACGGGGGGGAGGGGCGGCGGGGGATCGGGCCATGGCTTGAGGACCTGCTCGGGGAGAACCAGAGCCCCGGAACCCGGGAGGAGCTCGACCGCCTCTTCCGCGCCGAAGACTGCCCCGCCTGCGGGGGGGCGCGCCTGCGGCCCGAGAGCCGGGCGGTCAAAATCAACGGCCTCGCGATCTCCGATTACGCCCGGCTTTCGCTCGAGGGGGCGAGGGACGCCTTCGCCGCCGTCACCCTTTCGCCGCGGGAGGAACAGGTCGCCGGGCAGGTATTGAAGGAGATCCTCGACCGGCTGGAGTTTCTGCTCAACGTCGGGGTCGGGTATCTCTCGCTCGACCGCTCCGCGGCTTCGCTCTCCGGGGGGGAGGGGCAGCGCATCCGGCTGGCGACCCAGATCGGGTCCAAACTCCGGGGGGTCCTCTACGTGCTGGACGAGCCCTCGATCGGGCTGCACCCGCGGGACAACCGGAGGTTGCTCGACACGCTCGCCGGCCTGCGGGACATGGGGAACACGATCCTGGTCGTGGAGCACGACGAGGAGACCATGCGCGCCGCGGACCACATCATCGACCTGGGGCCGGGGGGCGGGCGCCTCGGCGGTTACCTGGTGGCGGAGGGGAGCGTCGGGGACCTGACCCGGTGCCCCGATTCGATCACTGGCGCCTACCTTTCGGGGGAGCGCAGCATCCCGGTCCCTGCGGTCCGGAGGCGGGGGAACGGCAAACGCCTGGTGGTCCAGGGGGCCCGGCACAACAATCTCCGGGACCTGACCGTGGAATTCCCGCTCGGGCTCTTCATCTGCGTGACGGGGGTTTCGGGCTCGGGGAAGAGTTCCCTCGTGGGGGACGTGCTCTACAACGCCCTGGCGCGCCGGCTGCACCGCGCGCTCTGCACCCCCGGGGCCCACGACGGGATCGCGGGGATGGAGCACCTGGACAAGGTGATCGAGATCGACCAGTCCCCCATCGGGCGGACCCCCCGGTCGAACCCCGCGACCTATACCGGGCTGTTCACCCCCCTGAGGGACCTGTACGCCCTTCTCCCCGAATCCCGCGTCCGGGGCTACGGCCCGGGGCGCTTCAGCTTCAACGTCAAGGGGGGGCGCTGCGAGGAGTGCCAGGGGGACGGGCAGCGGCGGATCGAAATGAACTTCCTCCCCGATGTGCACGTGCTGTGCGACGCCTGCCAGGGGAAACGGTACAACCGCGAAACCCTGGCGGTGAAGTACAAGGGGTATTCGATCGCCGACCTGCTGGGGATGAACATCAGCGAGGCGCTGCCGGTCCTGGAAAACATACCGGCGATCGCGCAGAAGCTGAAGGCGCTCGACGACGTGGGGCTCGGCTACGTGCAACTGGGACAGTCTTCCACCACCCTGTCGGGGGGGGAAGCCCAGAGGGTCAAACTGGCCCGGGAGCTCGGCCGGCGGGCGACGGGGCGGACGCTCTACATCCTGGACGAGCCGACGACGGGGCTCCATTTCCACGACGTCCACAAGCTGCTCGAGATCCTGAACAGCCTGGTCGACCTGGGAAACAGCGTGATCATCATCGAACACAACCTGGAAGTCATGAAGACGGCCGACCTCATCATCGATCTCGGTCCCGAGGGGGGGGAGCGGGGGGGGCGGGTGGTGGCCGCCGGGACCCCGGAGGAGGTGGCCCGGGTGGAGGATTCCGCCACCGGTCTCGCCCTGCGGTCGGTGCTGGGCACCGGACGGGAGACCCCCTCCCGGCGGAGGCCCGTCAAGAAGGGGCCCGTCAAGAAGGGGCCTCTCAAGAAGGGGCCCGTCAAGCAGGGGGTCGCCGAAGGGGGGAAGCGATGAGGGTCAACGAGTTCTTCTACAGCATCCAGGGGGAATCGAGTCATGCGGGCCGTCCCTGCGCCTTCATCCGGCTGACGGGGTGCAACCTCCGCTGCTCCTACTGCGACACCGAATACGCCTTCGAGGCGGGAATGGAGATGACGATCCCGGAGATCGTCGAGGCGGTCGGGGAATATCCCACGCGCCTGGTGCTGGTGACCGGGGGGGAGCCGATGCTCCAACCCGGGATCCACGAGCTGCTGGGGGCGCTGCTCGATCGCGGCTGCAGCGTGCTGCTCGAGACCGGGGGGCAGGTTCCCCTCTCCGGCGTGGACCCCCGGGTCCACAAGATCGTGGATTTCAAATGCCCTTCGAGCGGCATGACGGGGCACAACGACTACGGCAACGTCGGCTGCCTGACCATGCGGGACGAGGTGAAGTTCGTCGTGGGGGACCGCCCCGATTTCGACTGGGCGTGCGCCCGGATCCGGGAATACGACCTCACGGCGCGGGTTTCCGCGGTGCATCTTTCGCCCGTTTACGGCCTCCTGCCGCTGGACCGGCTGGCCGGCTGGGTGCTCGGGTGCGGGCTCGAGGTCCGGCTGGGGCTGCAGCTGCACAAGATCATCTGGCCCGGCGTCCCGCGCGGCGTCTGAATTTTCGTGAGCGTTCATGAATTCCTGGGAAGCCCTATCTGAAATCAGGCGGCGGGTCGCAAAAGAGGAGGGGGTGCTCCGCAGTCCCGCGGCCCTCCGGGTGGCGCTGTGCCATCCCGCTTCCTACGAGGTGGCCATGAGTTCCCTGGGATTCCAGGCCATCTACCGGGAGATCCATCTCCACCGCGGCGCCGCGGCGGAGCGGGCGTTCCTCCCCGACCGGCCGGCGGAGTACCGGAAAAACCGCCTGCCGGTGTTCACCTACGAGGGGGAGCGGCCCCTTTCGGAATACGCCGTCGTCGCCTTTTCCATCGCCTGGGAACTCGAGATCACCGGCCTGTTCGAGATGCTGGACCTGTGCGGCATCCCGCTCAGGCGCGGGGAACGGGGCGCACGCCACCCCCTCGTCGTCGCCGGGGGCCCGCTCACCCGCTCCAACCCTGCGATCCTGGCCCCCTTCGCCGACCTGATCGCGCTGGGGGAAGGGGAGGAGACGATCCACGACCTGCTCGACGCGGCCGCGGCCATGAACCGGGAACAGACGCTCGAGTACCTTTCGGGGCGGCCCGGTTTTCACGTCCCTGGGGTTTCCCCCGGTTTCGGCCCTCCAGGCAGGGTGGACGACGCCCGCCTTCCCGCTTCCTCCCAGATCCTCACCCCGAACGCCGTCCTCCGGTCGATGTTCCTGGTCGAGCCGGAGCGCGGCTGCTCCCGCACCTGCCGCTACTGCGTGATGCGGTGCGGCGCGGGGGGTGGGATGCGGGTGGTCCCCGCCGACCGGGTGTGGGCGAAGATCCCGGAAGCCGCCCGGCGCGTCGGGCTGGTGGGGGCCGCCGTCACCGACCACCCCGAAATCAGGCCCCTGATCCGGCGGATCGTCGACAGCGGCCGGGAGGTCGGCGTTTCCAGCCTGCGGGCCGACCGCCTCGACCCGGAACTGGTCGGGCTGCTGGCGCGCGGGGGGTACCGGACGCTGACGACGGCGTCCGACGGGGCTTCGCAGCGGATGCGGGACCTGGCCGGCCGCAACATCGACGAAAGCCACCTCCTCCGGGCGGCGGAACTGGCCCGCGGGGCGGGGATCGAGCGCCTCAGGCTCTACATGATGATCGGGTTCCCCGGGGAGACCGACGACGACATCGGGGAGCTGATCCGCCTCTGCGGCGAACTCGCCCGGGTCCTTCCCCTGTCCCTGAGCGTATCCCCCTTCGTGGCCAAGAAGCACACCCCGCTCGACGGCGCCCCCTTCGAGGATCTCCGGGTGCTGGACCGCAGGCTGCGGGCCATCCGTGCCGGGCTCAAGGGGAAGGCCGACGTCCGCCCCGGTTCGACCCGCTGGGCCTGGGTGGAATACGCGCTGTCGCAGGGGACGGAGGAAGCAGGCTTAGCCGCGCTCGACGCCTGGCGCGGCGGCGGGGGGATCGGGGCCTGGCGGAAGGGGTTCGCCGCCCGCGGGTGCACGCCGGCAAGGCCCTGATGCGGGGCTTGGATGGGAGCGCCATCCGCGTATAATAAGAACATGGCTTTTCTTATTCCCTGGGGCTTCGAACGGAAGTCGGCGTGCCGGGCACTGGCTCTGGTTCTTTTCGTCCTGCTCCCCACGTGCGCCCGCGGTGCGGGGCCGTCCCGGGAGGAGGGGGAATTCGAGATCCGGATCGACGGGGAGGAGATCGGGCGGGAAAAATATTCCATCGAGGTCCGCCCCGACGGAATCGTCAGCGTTTCCACCGGGACCCTCCGGAATTCCGGCAGCGAGGGGGGGCGCGTGAGGGTCGAGACGCGGCTGGAGATGGACCCTCATTACATGCCGCGCTCCTACCGGGTCGAGACTTCGGCCGGAGACCGGAAAGGGCGGCTGGAGGGGACCTTCTCCCCCGGCCAGGCCGATTTTCAGTACCTGATCGAGGGAGCCCCGCGCAGGAGCGGGCTGATGCTCGACGAATACTACGCCGTCCTGGACGCCAACGTCTTCCACCACTTCGCCTTCGTCGGCCGCCTCTTCGATTTCGATGACGGGGAGGCGCAGGCCCTCGACGTGGTGATCCCCCAGGAACTGGACAACGGGACCGTCGTCATCCGCGACGCCGGGTTGGACACCACCGAAATCGGAAGAAAAGAGAAGCGGCTGCGTCACCTGAAGCTCGATTCCGGGCAGCTGCTCATCGACCTGTGGCTGGACGAGGAGCGGGTGCTGCAGAAGATCGCCCTTCCGCAGCGGAGGATCGAGGTCGTCAGAAGACCGTAGGCGGTTTTTGCAACGGAATCGGCCGAATGGCGTAAAATGAAGGGCAGGAGCGGTCTTATTTATGGCATTCAAGGAGGAAAGGGTATGAGCGAACAGCCGAAAAGGGGATTTCCCGGCGGCAGGCGGATGCTCGGCGTTGTCATGGTTCTGGGAGTTCTGGGCCTCGGCATCGGGATCGGCAGCCTGATCACCGACCGGGTGGATGCCACGGGGCCCGGGGACAGCCGGCTCGAGATGCAGGAGGGGAAGCCGGTGGCGGGGGAGTCGGTCCTCAACCTGTCCAAGGCCTTCGAGGAGGTCTCCAACCGCGTCGAGTCCGCGGTCGTGAACATCAACACCGAGGAGGTCATTTCGCGCCGCGGGCGGCAGATGCCCCAGCCCGCCCCCGGCGACCCCATGTTCGATTTCTTCGAGCGCTTTTTCGGCGGGGTTCCCCAGATGCCGGAACAGCAGACGGTGCGCAGCCTCGGCTCCGGCGTCATCGTCGACCCCCAGGGCTACATCATCACCAACAATCACGTGGTGGAAGGGGCGACCAAAATCAAGGTGAACCTGGCAGGCGGGAGTGAATACAGCGCCAGGATGATCGGTGCCGACCCGATATCGGACATCGCGGTGATCAAGATCAGCGGCAGCAAGCCGTTCCCCTACGCCAAAGTCGGCAATTCCAAGGCGATGAAGGTCGGGGACTGGGTTCTCGCCATCGGCAGTCCCTTCGGCCTGGAGCAGACGGTGACGGCCGGGATCATCTCGACGACCGGTCGCACCTTCAAGGAGGGGGACGGTCCCTCGGATTACTCCGTGTTCAACGAGTACCTGCAGACCGACGCCGCCATCAACCGCGGCAACAGCGGCGGGCCCCTGGTGAACATGAACGCCGAGGTGATCGGGATCAACAGTTTCATCTCCACCCCGACCGGGTCCAATGCCGGGATCGGGTTCGCGGTCCCCTCCCAGCTGTTCGTCAGGGTGTACAACCAGGTCCTGGAAACGGGGAAGGTCTCCCGCGGCTGGATCGGCGTCAGCATGAACTCCCTCCCCTTCACCCCGGCCATGGCCGAATTCTTCAAGGTGAAGCAGGGGAGCGGGGTTCTGATCACCCAGCTGATCGACGAGAAGGGGAATCCCTCGACTGAAGGCCCGGCGGCCAAGGCGGGGGTGAAACCGGAGGACGTGGTCATCGAGTTCGACGGCAACAAGATCCGGGACAACCAGGATTTCCTGATGGCGGTGACCAACACCGTTCCGGGGCGGATGGCCAAAATGAAGGTGGTGCGCAACGGCGTGGAGAAGGAACTGGAGATCGTCCTGGCGGAACGGAGCCGGGAAACCCTGGCGGAGCGGCGCTACAGCTTTGAGGAGAGCGAGGAACCCCCGCGCACCGAAATCGGGCTCGAATTCGACAATGTTCCCCCCACGATCGCCAAGACGCTCAACATCACGGGCGGAGTCCTGGTCACCTCCGTCAAGCAGGGGAGCCTGGCTGACGAAGCGGGCCTGATCGGGCCCACGAGGACCGAGGAGGGGGAGGTGGTGGACGTGATCGTCGCCGCCAACGGGAGGAGCGTGAAGGACAAGGATGACCTGTTCAACACCGTCAAGGCGATGCGGAGCGGGAGTCCGGTGGTCCTCAAGTTCATGCGCGTCCTGCCGCGTTCCGAACCGGCCCCCTATTACACCAGCATCACCAAACCGTAGTTTCTCCACCGGCCGCCGGGGACGAAGGCCTCCCCGGCGGCCGGATTCCGCCCCCGGCCGCCGGGCCGCCGGAAGCTTTATCCCGTCCCTCCGTTTGACTTTGACTCCAGCGATACTATAATCTTTGCGGACAATGATTTGCCCGAAAGGCGAATGGTGTCCCCCAGAAGTTTTTCCGGATGGTCGGCGGTCATGACGGATGCCAGAGAATATCTTATTAATGAAAGGGTTCGCGAGATCCTCAACTGGGTGATCGCCTCTTTTACCGTGACCGGCCGGCCGGTGGGGTCGCGCGCGGTGGCGCGACACAGCCGGGAGCAGCTCAGCCCCGCCACCGTGCGCAATATCATGGCCGACCTGGAGGAGATGGGATACCTGCAGCAGCCGCACGCCTCGGCGGGCCGGGTGCCCACGGATAAGGCCTACCGGTTCTATGTCGATTATTTGTTGGAGAGAAAGGATTTATCTCTTCAGGATCAGGCCATTGTGGAACGGGACCTGCGCCTCGATGACAACGCCGAGCACCTGATGGTGCGCGCCAGCCAGGTGCTTTCCCGGGTGTCGAAGAACGTGGGGATCGTCGTTTCGCCGCCGATCAGCCGGGTGGCGTTGGAACACATTCATTTCACTAAACTTGCGGATAAGAGGATCCTCGTCATCCTGGTGTCGCGGTCGGGCATCGTCCAGAACCGGATCATCCACTGCACGGAGGAGATCGGCCAGAACGAACTGGACCAGGCTGCCCGCTACATCACCGATCATTTCAAGGACCGGACCCTGAGCGAGATCCGGAGCCGGATCCTCAAGATGATTCAGCACGAGCGGGCGATCTACGACACCTTCATGCAGCAGGTCATCACCCTGAGCACAAAGGCGTTTTCCGAAACGGGGGGAGTGCCCGACGCGGAGGTGTACCTCGACGGGGCTTCAAACCTGATCAACACGCCGGAATTTTCCGATATCAGCAGGATGAAGCTGCTGTTTGAAACCATCGAACAGAAAAGCCGGCTGGCGGACTTGCTTTCCCGCTGTATCGAGGGGGACACCCAGGAGGTCCGCATCACCATAGGAGCCGAGAACGCCCTCCCCGGAATCGAGGACTGCACCCTGATCACCTCGCGCTATGCCGTCGACGGGAAAACGCACGGGTCGCTGGGGATCCTCGGCCCCACCCGGATGGAGTACGCACGCGCCATTTCGCTGGTGGACTATGTCGCCCGCATGTTCGGACGGGTGCTTGAGACAGGAACCAAATCATGACGCTGAAAGACAATCCGGAAACCGCTGAAATTCAAGCGCAGGCCGCCGGGATGGACGGAAAGGGGGAGCCGGTCGAAGCGGTGGTCCCCTCCGATCCCGAGGCGCAGCTCGAGGCGGACCTCGAAAATGCCAGGAAGGAGGCGGCCGAGTGGCAGGACCGCTTCCTGCGCAAGGCGGCGGACCTGGAAAACTACCGGAAGCGGATGGACCGGGAAAGAACCGAAGCCCGGTCGCTGGCCCAAAGCACCATCCTGATCGAGTTCCTGCCGGTCGCCGATGCCTGCGAGAGGGCGCTGAAGGCGTTCGCGTCGGGGACGGGTGACGGCCTCGATCAGTACCGGGAAGGGGTCGAACTGCTCTACCGGCAGCTGCTGGATACCCTGGGCCGGGCGGGCGCCGTGCCCCTGGAGGCCGAAGGGAAGCCGTTCGACCCGCACCTGCACGAGGCCCTTTCGCGGCAGGAGACCGCCCAGTACCCGGAGGGGACCGTGATCACCGAACTCCTCAAGGGGTACCTGTTCAGGGACAAGCTTCTCCGGCCGGCCCAGGTGATCGTGGCGGCCACGCCGCCGACGGAAGACCCCGCAAACCCATGAGCAGGATCATCGGCATAGATCTGGGCACCACGAATTCGTGCGTGGCCGTCCTGGACGGCTCTTCGGTCGAGATCGTGCCCAGCGACCTCGGGGGGAGGACGACCCCGTCGATCGTGGCTTTCGCCGCGAACGGCGAGAGGGTCCTCGGCCAGGTGGCCAAGCGCCAGGAGGTCACCAACGCCGCGAACACGATCTCGGCGGTGAAGCGGCTGATGGGGAGGCGGTACGACTCCGACGAAATCCAGAAGATTGCGTCCTTTCTGACCTACGCCATCGTCCCCTCCGACAACGGGGACGTCCGGATTTCGGTCCGCGACCGGGAGTACAGCCCCCCGGAGATTTCGGCCATGCTCCTGCAGCACCTGAAACTCCTGGCCGAGAATCACCTGGGGGAGCCGGTCACGGAAGCGATCGTGACGGTCCCCGCCTACTTCGACGATTCCCAGCGGCAGGCCACCAAGGACGCGGGCCGGATCGCGGGCCTGGAAATCCGCCGGATCATCAACGAACCGACCGCCGCGGCCCTGGCCTACGGGCTGGGGAAGAGCGAGCGGGAGCGGATCGCCATCTATGATCTGGGGGGCGGGACGTTCGACATCTCCATCCTGGAACTGCACCAGGGGGTTTTCGAAGTCGTCTCGACCTGCGGGGACAGTTTCCTGGGAGGGGAGGATATCGACCGGGCCATAGTCGACTGGATGGTTGCCGGGTTTCGGGCCGAAACCGGGATCGATCTCTCCGCCGACATCCTGGCGCGTCAGAGGCTGAAGGAGTCGGCGGAAAAGGCCAAATGCGAGCTCTCCTTCGAGCCGCGGGCCCGAATCAGCCTTCCGTTCATCGCCTCCGGCCCGGCGGGGCCCCGGCACCTGGACCGGACGCTGGAGCGCGAGGAGTTTGAAAGGCTGGCGGCGCCGCTGATCGAGAGGACCACCGGGTTCTGCCATAAGGCCATGGAGGACGCCGGGTTGACTCCGGCGGATATCGGCAAGGTGATCCTGGTCGGGGGGCAGACCCGCACCCCGGCCGTCCAGCGCCATGTCGAGGCGGTTTTCGGGCAGCCCCCCTCGCTCGAGGTCAACCCGGACGAGGTCGTGGCGGTAGGGGCCGCGCTCCAGGGGGGGGTGCTGCGGGGGGATCTCAGGGATATCGTGCTCCTGGACGTGGTGCCGCTCTCACTGGGGGTCGAGACGCAGGGGGGGCTGTTCACCCGCGTCATCGAGCACAATTCGACGATCCCGCTCAGGAAGAAGAACATCTTCACCACCGTGGCGGACCACCAGACCGTGGTGGAGGTTCACGTCGTCCAGGGGGAGCGGGACCTGGCCCGGCACAACCGGTCGCTCGGGAAGTTCGAACTGGTGGGGATACAGCCGGCCCCCCGGGGGGTGCCCCAGGTCGAGGTGGCCTTTGACATGGATGCCAACGGGATCCTCTCGGTTTCCGCCCGCGACCTCCTTTCGGGCAGGGAGCAGGCTGTCCGGATCACCCCCTCGACCGGCCTGGGCAAGGACGAGATCGACCGGATGGTGGCCGAAGCCAGGGAGTTCGGGGAAAACGACCGGAAGAGCCGGGAGTTGACCGAACTGCGCAACCGCATCCAGGCCCGGGCGGCCGTGCTGGTCAGGAGCTACCTGGCCCTGGGGAGCCTGCTTGACGCGGCGGACCAGAAAATGTTAAACGAGGCGCTCCGCAGGGCCAGGGAACTCGGCCCCGAGGACGGAGACGCGGAGACGCTGGGCGAGCTCCTGGACCTGGTCGAAGCGGGCGCATCCCGGCTGTCCGAGGCCGTGATGTCGAGCCCCGGAGAGGGGCAGGGGGGCGACCCCGGCGGGACGGAAAAGCCCGAAACCGGCATGCGGAACCTGATGAAGGCGGCGCTTGACGATATGGAACATACCTAGGGAAGGCGGGGACGGAGCATTGAACGACAAAAGAGACTGCTATGAGGTCCTGGGGGTTTCGCGGGACGCTTCGGACCAGGAGATCAAGAGCGCCTACCGGCGCCTGGCGCTGAAGTATCACCCGGACAAGAACCCGAACGACAAGGGGGCCGAGGAGAAGTTCAAGGAGGCGGCCGAGGCCTACAGCATCCTCTGCGACCCCGACAAGCGCGCGCGCTACGACCGCTACGGGCACAGCGGGCTCCAGGGGGGGTTCAGCGGGTTCGACCCCACCACCTTCGGCGATTTCGGGGACATCCTCGGGGAATTTTTCGGGTTCGGGGACATCTTCGGGGGGCGCCGCCGGGGCGGGCCCGAGCGGGGGGCCGACCTGCGCTACGACCTGAAGATCTCTTTCCGTGAAGCCGCCTTCGGCCTCAAGACCCGGATCAAGATCCCACGCCAGGACACCTGCGGCGAGTGCGACGGCCGCGGAACGCCCAAGGGCAAGACGCCGGTCAAGTGCCCCACCTGCCACGGTACCGGCCAGGTGCGCTACCAGCAGGGATTCTTTTCCATCAGCCGGACGTGCAACCAGTGCAACGGCGCCGGGCAGATCGTGACCGAACCCTGCCCCGAGTGCCAGGGGCGCGGACGGGTCCGCAGGGAGAAGGTGCTCGAGGTCCGGATCCCCGCAGGGGTGGACAACGGCGCCCGGCTCCGCATCCAGGGCGAAGGGGAGGCGGGGGTGCACAACGGACCCCCCGGAGATCTCTACGTGGTGATCTACGTGGAGGAGCACCCGTTTTTCCAGCGGCAGGGGAACAATATCTACTGCCAGGTTCCCATCGGCGTCACCCAGGCGGTCCTGGGGGCCGATATCACCGTCCCGACGCTCGAGGGGGAGGAGAAGGTCCGGATCCCCGAGGGGACCCAGAGCGGCTCGGTGTTCCGGTTGCGCAACAAGGGTGTGGTCAGCCTCGGGGAGCGGGGGCGCGGCGACCAGTTCGTGACGGTCAGCGTGGTGATCCCCACCAAGCTGACGAGGGAGCAGCGCCAGCTGTTCGAATCTCTCGCCAAGGCCAGCAAGGACGACGAACTCGTACAGGAGCGGAATATCTTCGACAAGGTCAAGGATATTTTCGGATAGAGCCTCATGGCCCGCAGGCGCTTTTACGTTCCCCCGGAATCGATAACCGGTCCGTCGGCCGTTCTGCCGGAGGAGCAGGCGCACCACCTGCGCGACGTGCTGCGGCTCGGCGCGGGCGAAACGGTCGAGATCTTCGACGGCACCGGGCGGGGATGGGCGGGGGAGGTGACGTTCGGCGGTTTCCGCGTCCTGGTGTGCGGGCTGAGACCGCTGGCGGCTCAGGAATCGGGGGTCCCGGTAATCCTGGCGGCCGCGCTCATCAAACCGGCCAGATTTGAATGGATGATCGAGAAGGCGACCGAACTGGGGGTAGGCGAGGTCCTTCCCCTGAAGACGCGCTTTGGCGACGTCCGGATTCCCGGCGATAAGATCGGGGACCGCCTCGGCCGCTGGGACCGCATCGCCCGGGAAGCGTCGCGCCAGTGCGGGCGGATGGACGCTCCCCGGATCCACCCCCCGATCGATTTCGACCGGTTGCTCGATTCGGATGGCGTGCGCGGGCGCGGGTGCGTCCTCTTCCACGAAAAGGCCGCCGAGGTCTGGAACCCCGATCCGGCGCTCCCCGCGGCGGGCGTTCTCCTCTGCGTCGGGCCCGAGGGGGGGTGGGCCGACCGGGAGACGGAGGCGGCGCGCGCGGCGGGGTTCGAGGTGCGCGGGCTGGGAACGCGGATCCTGCGCGCGGAGACGGCGGCCGTGGCGGCCCTGGCCATCCTGCAGCACCGGATCTCCGGGGCCGGCGGCGACGTTTCCGGGCCGCGGGGGCCGTTAACGTCGGCGGGCAAATCTTGAGGCTTCGGGAGGGCGGTGTGCGGAAGCGGTTCTGGACGGTGTGGGTCGCCTGTTTGATCTTTCCGGCGGTGGTGTGGGGCCAGCAGCGGCCGCTGGCGACCGACGACGCGGAAATCCTGGCTACGGGGCGGGTCCGGGCCCAGGTCGGGATCGAGTTCCTGCAGCGACAGCGCTACACCCTCTCCGGGCTCGAGGGGGACCTGTCGCGCCTGGGGGTGGCGGCCGTGCAGGTGGGGGTGGGGGAGTACGCGGAGTTCCAGCTGTCGGGAGTGCTCCAGGAGGTCCTGTCGGTGACCGGCCGGTCCGAACCGGTGGTGGCCCCCGGATTTTCCGGGGAGTCCACGAGCGCCTTCGGGAACCTGAGGCTGGGGACGAAACTCCGGATGGTGCGCGAGAAGGGGCGGAGGCCGGCCGTCGCCTTCAAGTTCGCGGTCGAACTCCCCAATACAAACCAGAAGAGCGGGCTGGGGAACGATGAAATGCGGTTTTACTCCAGCCTCCTCTTCAAAAAGGGCTTCGCCCGGGCCGAGGTGCTGGGCGAGGTCGGGTTCGCCATCCTGGGATCCCCCGTCGCCGCCGGAAGGCAGGCCGACCCGTTGACGTACGGCGTCGGGGTCCTCGTCCCCCTGCATCGCAACGTGAAACTGGTGGCGGAGGTCAACGGCCGGCAGGGGCCGGGGGGAAGGATCGGCAACGAAAACAGATCGCAGGCCCGGGCAGGAGTGCAGTTCCGGACCGGGGCCGTGCGCTGGGACCTCGCGGGGGTGGCGGGCCTGACCCGGGACGATGCGCGATCGGGGATCGTGGCGGGGGCCACCTACGAGTTCCAGGCCTTCAACCGGAAACCGGTCCCGGTCAGGCTGGTCGACTGAACGGCGCCCCCCTGCGGCGTTTCGGTCAGTCCCTCATGAGGCAGGCGACCAGGCGCCGGGGTCCGTGCGCGCCGAGGATGAGGATCTTCTCGATATCGGCGGTGCGGCTGGGGCCCGTGATCAGCAGGAGGTTCTTCCGCTCCTCGGGCGGCATTCGCTTGAAAAGCTCGAAGTGGTTGGCGACCAGTGATTTCGCGGAAACCAGCGCGATGACGATCTCCGGCAGGAAATAGGCCTGCATGCTGCGCCCGTCGAGGGGGATGGCAAGCGTGGCGGTGTCGGCCACGGCGCAGGGGGCCTCCACGATTCCGACCAGGATCTTCGCGACGGCGTTCTTGCGGGCGTCCCCCTCCAGGGTTTCGGGCTTCACCAGGCGTATCCCACCGGCGGAGAGCGCGGCCGAGACCGCGTCGACGAGGGGACCGGAGGAGACGGAGGCTTCCGCGGCCGGGGCCTCGCGCACGAGGGCGGCGATCTTTTCCGCCGCTTCGGCCGCCGAGGCGGCCTCGATGTATTCCCCCGACACCGCTTTCATTTCATCCCGGAAGAGACGGATCTTCTCCTCGAGGCCGAGTTCGGGTATGGCGGTGGCTTCGGAGAGCGTTTCGGGCGCCGCTTCGTCGGGAAGGTGGGAGGGCGTTTCGAGCGCCCGGCGGATGGAATCGAGTATCTGCTGCCGTGCATCCATGTCTTGTTCCTAATCAGGTCAGGCGGTTGTTATCGGGAGTTCTTTTCGAGTTCCAGGAACCGTTTCCGGAACCCCTTGTCGTCAAAGCGCCCCAATGCGCGCTCCGCGGAGTAGCCGGGCGCCGGGAACGATCCCTTGAGAAGCTTCTGGAATCTCCCGGGGAACCATGTCGCCAGCCGGTACATGAGCGGATGCTTCGCGAGGAAGGCCCAGACCGCGATGCCGGCGCGCTCCACCTTCATCGATTCGCCCGCCTCGACCACCCGGTTGCGCAGCTTGAGCAGGTGGTGGGGGATGTCGATCGACATGGGGCAGATCTGGCGGCAGGCGCCACAGAGGCTGGAGGTGAAGGGGGCGTACCGCCCCTCGTGCGTGCCGAGGTATTGCGGGATGAGGGTCGCGCCGATCGGGCCCATGTAGACCCAGCCGTAAGCGTGGCCGCCGACCTGCTGGTAGATCGGGCAGGTGTTCAGGCAGGCGCCGCAGCGGATGCAGAAAAGGGTCTCGCGCAGCTGCGGGTCGGCCAGGATCTTCGAACGGCCGTTGTCGAGCAGGACGACGTGCACCTGCTCCGGGCCCTCCCCGCTTTTGGAGCGCTGGGGCCCGCCGACGACGTTGACGTACACGGTCTGTTTCTGGCCCGTGGCGCTCACAGGCAGGAGCTTGAGAAATACCGGGAGGAGTTCGAAGGACGGCACCAGTTTTTCGATCCCCATCACGGCGACGTGGACCCTGGGCACGCCGACGCTCAGGCGCGCGTTGCATTCGTTTTCCACGACGACGCAGCAGCCGGAGTCGACGACCCCGAAATTGACCCCCGAGATGCCCATGTCGGCGGCGAGGAACTTCTCCCTCAGCTTGGCCCGCGCGATCGCCAGGAGCTCCGTCGGAACCTCGGTGTATTCCACCCCGAGCTTTTCGTGGAAGACGCGGCCGACGTCCTTGCGCGTCAGGTGCAGCGCGGGCGCCGTCAGGTGCGAGGGGATCTGGTCGAGGAGCTGGACGATATACTCCCCCAGGTCGGTTTCGAGCGTCTCGATCCCCTCGTCGATCAGGAACTTGTTGAGGTGGATCTCCTCGGTGGTCAGGCTCTTGGATTTGACCACCGTGCGGACGTTGTTCTCGCGCGCGATCCCGAGCACGATGGAGCGCGCCTCGGCCGCGTCGCGCGCCCAGTGGACCGTCATCCCGTTGTTGCGGCATTCGGTCTCGAACCGGGCGAGGTTTTCGTCCAGGCGTTCCACGACCGCGCGCTTCGCCGCGTGCCCCAGCTTCCGCAGCTCTTCCCAGAAGGGGTTGATCGCGACCTTTTCGGCCCGCTTCGCGAGCGCCGTCTGCGTCGCCTTGTCGACCGCGTCGCGAACGGCGTCGTCCTTGAGCGCCTTCTTGATGTACCGTTTTGTCTCTGATGCCCGCAGTTCCATTACAGCCCCAGACTTTCCGCCAGCAGTTCGGCAATGTGCAGGGTTTTCGCCTTCATCCCGTGCTTGCGCAGGTACCCCTCGATGTTCATCAGGCAGCTCGAGTCGGCCCCGATGCAGTACTCCGCCCCGCTGGCCTCGATCAAGCGGCATTTGCGCGCCACCATGGCGACCGATAATTCGGAAAATTTATAGGAGAAAGTCCCGCCGAACCCGCAGCACAGATCGGGCATCCCCATCTCCACGAAGTCGATGTCAGGGATGCCCCGGATCAGCTTGCGCGGCTGGGCGTTGATGCCCAGTTCGCGGTTGAGGTGGCAGGAGTCGTGGTAGGTGACGGTGTGGGGGAAGGATCCCCCCAGCGCGTCCCTCCCCATCACGTCCACGAGATATTCGGTGAACTCGAAGATGCGACCGGCCAGCCTCTTGCGGGCCTCGACGAGAGCGGGCCGGATGTCGAGGTCGAAATAGAACTTGCGCACCATCGCCACGCAGGATCCGCTGGGGGCCACGATGGCGTCCTTGTCGCTGAACATCTCGATGAAGCGTTCGGCTACGGGGATGATGTCCTTGCGGTAGCCGGAATTGAAGGCCGGCTGGCCGCAGCAGGTCTGGCCCTCGACGTATTCGATCTCCGCCCCGACGTGGCGCAGGACCTTGACCATGTCCAGTGCCGCCTTGGGGTATAAATGTTCGGAAAGGCAGGGTACAAACAGTGCAACGCGCATAATCACCGTCATTGATAGATGAACAAGCCGCTGCGCCGCGAGGCGCACTCGTTTCCTGGCGGGGGGCGCACGCCCTGGGACGCACGGGAAGGGGAATTAAACGGCCTGGGAGCCCAAAAGTAAAGGGCTTTTTGGCAAACCCTTAAAACGCAATATTTTCTCCCGGGCCGGGGAGTACGGCGAAATCAGGCGATGACCTCGAATGCGCCCATCAGGGTCGCCTCGGAGTCGCCGCCGATCCAGAGGTGGAAGGTCCCCGGCTCCACCACGTAGTCCATGCCGGCGTCGTGAAACCCGAGGACGTCGACCGACAGGTCGAAGATGACGGTCCGGGATTCCTGCGGCCGGAGGCGGACGCGCTTGAACCCCTTCAGTTCCCTGACCGGGCGGGTGAGGCTCGCCACGGTGTCGCGGATGTAGAGCTGGACCACCTCCTCGGCCTCGACCGCGCCGATGTTGGCCACTTCCACGGAAACCAGCAGCCTCTCCCCCGCCCGGATCTTCGTTGAGGAGATCTCCAGGTTGAAATAGCCGAACTCGGTGTAGGACAAGCCGTAACCGAAGGGGTAGAGCGGCCGGTAGCCGGCGTCGAGGTAGCGCGCGCAGTCGCCGAGCGAACTCTGCCGCGCGCGCAGCGGGATGTCGTCGATCAGGGTGAGCGGCTGTTTGTCCGGGGGCCGGCCGGTGTTCTTGTGCGCGTAGTAGATCGGGATCTGCCCCTCGGTCGACGGGAAGGTGACCGGCAGCTTCCCCGAGGGGGATTCGGTCCCGAAGATCAGGTCGACCAGGGCGGGTCCGCACATGGTGCCGGGGTGCCAGGCGTAGAGCACCGCGTCCGCCTTTTCGGCCGCGCTCCCGATGGTCAGGGGCCTTCCGGCGAGGATGACGAGGACGAGGGGTCTGCCCGAGCGGGCGATTTCGGCGATGAGCGCGTCCTGGGCCCCCGGCAGGTCGAGTCGCGCGCGGCTGTGCGCTTCCCCGGAGAGGATGGCCTCCTCGCCGCCGAAAAAGAGCACGACGTCCGATTGCCGAGCCGCATCGAGCGCCGCCTCGAACTGGCTGGTGTAGCGGCTGCGCGTGTAGTCGAGCCCCGCGACCGCGTGGATCCGCGTCTTCCCCCCGAGAAACTCCCGGAGCGCCTCGAGGGGGGTTACGGTCTCCTCCGTGCGGCCGTCCCGGTTCCATGTCCCCAGGACTTCGTAGGGATCGTCGGCCAGGGGGCCGATCACGGCCAGCGACCGCACCCCGCGGGACAACGGGAGGAGGCGGCCGCGGTTTTTGAGCAGGACGACGCTTTCGCGCGCCGCCTGCCGGGCCAGTTCCAGGTGCGCCGGTTCCGGTTTCGGGTCGGGTCCCGCTGCACAGGGGCGCCTCCCGTCGAACAGGCCGAGCCGGAACTTGACCTCCAGGATGCGGCGGGCCGCCTCGTCGACGAGCCCGGGCGGCACCTCCCCCGAGGTCACCAGTTCCTCGAGGTGGTCGGCGTAGGCCGTGCTCTGCATTTCCATGTCAACCCCCGCCAGGAGCGCCTTCCGGGCCGCGTCGCCGAGGTCGGTGCAGAACCCGTGCTCGATCATTTCCGCCGGTGCCTGCCAGTCGCTGACCACGAAGCCGCCGAATCCCCACTCCTCGCGCAGGATCCTGCGGAGCAGGTGCGCGCTGCCGGTCGCGGGCACCCCGTTGAGTTCGTTGAACGCCGTCATCACCGTGGCGACGCCGGCGTCGACGGCGGCCCTGAACGGCGGGAGGTGGACGTCGCGCAGGAGCCCCTCGGGAAGGCTTACGGTGTCGTAGTCGCGCCCCCCCTCCACCGCCCCGTACCCGGCGAAATGCTTGGCGCACGCCGCGACGGCGTCGGGATCGGAGAGGTCGTTCCCCTGGAAGCCGCGGACCATGGCCGCGGCGAAGTCGGAGGCCAGGCAGGGGTCCTCCCCGAAGCTCTCGGCGATCCGGCCCCACCTCGGGTCGCGCGCGATGTCCATCATCGGGGCGAAGGTCCAGTGGTAGCCCGCCCGGGAGGCTTCCCGCGCGGCCGCGCGGGCGCACGCCCGGGCGAGCTGCGGGTTCCAGGTCGCCGCCAGCCCCAGCGGGATCGGGAAGAGGGTGCGGAACCCGTGCACGACGTCGCGCCCCATGATCAAGGGGATCCCCAGCCGGCTCTCCTCGAGGGCGATCCGCTGGATCTCGCGGCTCGCTTCCGGATCGGCGACGTTGAGCATCGACCCGATCCTCCCTTCCCGCAGCCGTTGCCTCAATCCGTCCGTGACCCCGCCGCAATCGGAGAGCTGGACCATCTGTCCGACCTTTTCCCGCAGCGTCATCGCGGCGAGAAGCTTTTCGATCCTCTTTCCGGTCTCGGTTCTGGCGGTCATGTTGTTCCGATCAGGATTCGGGCGTTTGACTTCAATCATACCGCGCGTTCCCCCTTCTTGCGGCCAATTCCCGCTCGACGGCCAGCACCTTTGCGCGGTCGAGGGGGTAGAGGAGCAGGGCGATCCCCTTGCCGACGGCGAAAAGGGCGGGGATGACGGAGAACATCAGCAGGATCCCCCGGAGGGTGGATTCCGATTGCGCCCGGTTGGCGACAAAGCCGAACCCGGCGAGCAGGTGACCCCCCAGAAACCCCGCGATCATGGTGCCCGTCTTCAGGGAGAAGAGGGAGGCGGAGTGGATCAGCCCGGTGGAACGCCTGCCGAAGCGGCTCTCGCCGTAGTCGGCGACATCGCCGTACATCGACCAGACCAGGGCGGAGGTCGGGCCCATCATGAAGGAACCGGCGGCGTTCAGGGCCAGCATGAGGCCATAGTATCCGGGCGGAACGAAGTAGAAGGCGAACCAGCACGCGGCGGTGCCGAAGGTGAGGGCGGCCGACAGCGGCTTCTTGTCGACCCTCCGGATCAGGAAACCGACGCAGAGCACCCCGAGCATCATCATGAGCCGGCCCAGGCTCAGGAAGAGCGAGACCCTGTCCATTCCCAGGAAAACGGGATCCCCCCCCGCCCCGACCACGTACTTGAAATAATGAAGGGTGACCGAGTCGCGGACGGCGATGAAGGTCGTGGAGAAGAGGGCGGCGAAAAAGAGGATGACCCAGGGGCGGTTGCGCACGAGTTCCCCGAGTTCCTCCCGGATATCCTGGCGCTGCCCCTCGGGAGGCTGCACCCGTTCGCGCGTCGAAAGGAAGGTGATCCAGAAGAGAACGACCGACGCCACGGCGAACAGCCCCATGGTGTGCTGGAACCCGCGCAGTTCGTCCCCGCCCCCGAGCCGCTCGACCAGGCCCCGGACATACATCGAGATCAGCAGGCCGCCCCCGTAGGCGCCGGCGAACCGGAAGTTGGAGGCCACGGTCCGTGCGTGCGACGAGGGGCTCAGCACCCCCATCAGCGAGGAGTAGGGGACGTTGATGGCGGTGTAGGCCATCATCATCATCGAGTAGGTGAAGTAGGCGTAAACGATCTTGGCCGCCCCCTCGAGCGGCGGGTTGGCGAAGATCAGGTACCCGAAGATCCCGTAGGGGACGGACACCCAGAACAGCCAGGGGCGGTACTTGCCCCAGCGGGTGCGGGTGCGGTCGCAGATGATGCCCATGATCGGGTCGTTGACGGCGTCCCACAGCCGGGTGATGAGAAACATCGTCCCGGCGGCGGCGGCGTCGATTCCGAACACGTCGGTGTAGTAGTAGAGAAGGAAGATGTTGAAGGTCTGAAAGAAGAAATTGGAGGCGGTGTCGCCGAGCGCGAAGCCGACATTTTCGAAAAAGGGCAGTCTTCCTTGCGGACGGCCGCCGGGGGTCTGGCGCATGAGGTTCTCGACGTTTCCGGGTTCAGACGATGCCTTGTGGGCTGCGATCTTACTATCGGGCCGCGGGCGCGTCAACCGCCATCGGGCGGCGCGCCCCTTTTGCCGGGGGAACCGATGGCGGGCCGCCCGTGCTTTCGGGTATAATCGCCCCGGGAGGAATGGATGAAATTTACGCTGAATCACAACAACTTCAACGTCCTGGACCTCGAGAAGAGCCTCCAATTTTACACGGAGGCCCTGGGGTTGGTCGAAACGAGGCGGTACGAACCCGAGGACAAAAGCTTCAAGCTGGTATTCCTCGGAGACGGCGAGACGCCGCACCGGATCGAGTTGACATGGCTCCGGGACCGCACCGAGCCGTATGACCTGGGGGACAACGAATTCCATCTCGCCCTGAAGACGGACGACTACGCCGCCGCCTTCGCCCGCCACAAGGAGATGGGGTGCGTGTGCTACGAAAACCCCGGGATGGGCATTTACTTCATCGAAGACCCGGACGGCTACTGGATCGAGATCATCCCGGAGCGCGGCTAGGCGAAGACATTACCACGAAGGCGGCGCAGACGCCGCAGGGGAGGAACCATGGGCCGCGACCCGTACCGTATCGCCGTCATCGTCGGGAGCCTGCGCCGGGAATCGATCAACCGCCGGCTGTCGGAGGCGCTGATCCGGCTGGCGCCTCCGGACCTGGCCCTGCAGCGGGTCGGGATCGGCGACCTGCCGCTCTACAACCAGGACGACGACGAGCGGCAGGCGGCCCCGGTGCTGCGGTTCAAGGGGGAGATCGAGGCCTCCGAGGGCCTGATCTTCGTCACCCCCGAGTACAACCGGTCGATCCCCGGCGTCCTCAAGAACGCCATCGACCACGGGTCCCGCCCCTACGGCAAGAGCGTGTGGGGCGGCCGGCCCGCGGGCGTCATCGGGGCCACCTTCGGCATGATCGGCACGGCGGCGGCCCAGCAGCATCTGCGCAACATCCTCGCGTGCCTGAACGTGCGGACCATGGGTCAGCCAGAAGCCTTCATCCGGATCACCGACGGCTTCTTCGACCCGGAAGGGAACGCGGGCTCCGAAAGCAGGGAGTTCCTGCAGAAATGGATGAAGCGGTTCGCGGCCTGGGTGAGGCTGCACGCCGACTGAGGCGGCCGGGCGGCCTTCAGTCCACGTACACCCGCGGCACCCGGGTGTTGATATTGGTCAGGATCTCGTAGGGGATCGTCCCCGCCCAGCGGGCCAGGTCTTCGGCCGTGATCCGCTCCCCCCCCGACTCCCCCAGGAGCACCACCTCGTCGCCGTTGTAGGCGGAGCCCCGCCCGATGTGGACCATCATCTGGTCCATGCAGATGGTGCCGACTTGGACGTGGCGCTCTCCCCGGATAAGGACTTCGGCCCGGTTGGACATGCTCCGGAAGTATCCGTCGCCGTACCCGACCGGGACGGTCACCACGCGCGCCGCCTGTTCGGGCCGCCACGTGGACCCGTAACTGACGCCGTGGCCCGGCTGGACGACCTTGAAATAGACTACGCGCGATTTCCACGCGAGCGCCGGTTCCACCGCGATCGTGCGCTCGACCTCGGGAGAGGGGTAGACCCCGTAGAGCAGGATTCCGGGGCGCACCATGTCCAGGCGGCTCTCGGGGAGGCGCAGCACCGCCGCGGAATTGGCGATGTGGCGCACCGGCATGGGAAGGCTGCGGCGCTCGTAGAAGCGGAGCACCTCCTGGAACCGCTGCAGCTGCCGCCGCGCGTCGGCCGGGTCCGGGGCGTCGGAGTTGGCGAAGTGGGAGAAGATCCCCTCCACCTGCACGTGCGCGCACCGGAGCGCCGCCTCCTGCAGCCGCCCGGCGCTGTAGTGGTGGACGCCGATGCGCTCCATGCCGGTGTCGATTTTCAGGTGCACCTTCGCCGCGAGCCCCATCGCCCCGGCCACCGCGTCGATCTGCTCGAGGCGCTCCACCGACGACGCCGTCAGGGTGAGGTCGTGCCGGAGGTAGCTCCCGATCTGGTCCCCCCAGACCCCGCCAAGGACGAGGATGGGGGCCGTCACCCCCAGCCGGCGCAGCAGGATCCCCTCCTCGAGCACCGCGACGCCGACGCAGTCGGTCCTGGGGGAGAGCGCCCGCGCCACCGCCGCCAACCCGTGCCCGTAGGCGTTGGCCTTCACCACCAGCATGATTTTCGCCGGGGCGACCGCTTTGCGGATGGCTTCGAGGTTGCGCCCGAGGCGGCCGAGGTGCACCTCTGCCCAGGTCGCTCGGACCCCGCCCTCCTCGGCTATGACGCTGTCGTGGATCTGCATGGGGCGTATTCTAGCCCAAATCGGCTCCGCCGGGTACCGGGAACCCGCCGGCTGAGGGCCCGAATCTGCTTTACTCCCGGTCGGATGCCGTTTTAAAGTCGCTGCCAGGGAGGGAGTGCCATGAACAAGAGGGCGTATGCCGCGCTGATCATCGTCTTTCTGGGGGGATTCCCGGCGCTGTCGGGGTGCAGGGGGGGCAAGACTCCCCGGCTGGGGAAAGACCCTGTCGCGCGCGTCGTCGCCGCCATGACGCTCGATGAGAAGGCCTGGTTCGTGACCGGCACCGGCATGGAGTTGCCCGGGATGCCGGGTGAAGCGGAGGCGGTGGCGGCCGCGGGGGCTCCGGTGGTGGGGGAGACCCGGAACCTGGTGCCGGGCGCCGCCGGCACCACCTATGAAATCCCCCGGCTCGGTATCCCGGCGATGGTGATGGCCGACGGCCCCGCGGGAGTGCGCATCAGCCCCACCCGGGAAGGGGACCCCGCCACCTATTACTGCACCGCCTTCCCCGTCGCCACCCTCCTGGCGTCCACGTGGGACCCGGACCTCGTCCGCAGGGTGGGGGAAGCCATGGGAGAGGAGGCGCTGGAATACGGGGTCGATATCCTGCTGGCGCCCGGGATGAACCTTCACCGCAACCCGCTCTGCGGAAGAAATTTCGAATACTATTCCGAGGATCCGCTGGTGACCGGGACCATGGCCGCGGCCATGGTCGGGGGGGTGCAGTCCCGGGGGGTGGGGACCGCGGTCAAGCATTTCGCCGCCAACAACGCCGAGACCAACCGCAACGCGCTGGACACGGTGGTCGGCCGGAGGGCGCTCAGGGAACTCTACCTCGAGGGATTCCGCGTCGCGATTCAGGAGGCGAAGCCCTGGACCGTCATGTCTTCCTATAACCTGATCAACGGCGTGCATGCCTCGGAAAGCCACGACCTGCTGACGAGGGTGCTGCGCGACGACTGGGGATTCGGCGGCTTCGTCATGACCGACTGGTTCGGCGGTGTCGACGCGGCCGCCCAGCTGCGGGCGGGGAACGACCTGCTCATGCCGGGGAAGGCCGATCAGGGTGCGGCCGTCATCCGGGCGGTGAGCGAGAAACGGCTCGAGGAGAGCGTGCTCGACCGGAATATCGAACGGATCCTTAAGGTCCTCCTGGAAAGCCCGCGGCTGAAGGGGTACCGGTACTCCAACCGTCCCGATCTGAAGGCCCATGCCGCGGTGGCGCGGCAGGCTGCGGCCGAGGGGATGGTGCTGCTCGAGAACCGCCGGTCGACCCTGCCGCTTCCGTCGCGGTCCAAGACCATTGCCGCTTTCGGAAACACCTCCTATGCCATCATCACCGGGGGGACGGGAAGCGGGGATGTGAACGAAGCCTACAGCGTTTCCCTGACCGGGGGCCTCGAGGGGGCCGGGTTCAGGGTCGAGCCGCATCTCGGGGACGCCTACGAGGCCTATCTCCTGCGGGAGCGCGAGCGGCGGCCCCCCGCCAAGCCGTTCTCCCTCCCCGACCCGATCGCCGAGATGGGGGTTTCTCCCGCCCTGGCGGCCAGAATGGCCCGATCTTCGGATGCGGCCCTGATCACCATCGGCCGCAACTCGGGCGAGGGGGGGGACCGCAAGGTGGAGGCCGATTTCAACCTCACCCAGGGGGAGAAGGAGCTGATCCGGCGGGTGGCCGAGGCTTTTCATGCCAGGGGGAAGCGGGTGATCGTGGTGCTCAATGTCGGTGGTGTCATCGAAACCGCCAGCTGGCGCCATCTGCCCGATGCCATCCTGCTCGCCTGGCAGGGGGGGCAGGAAACGGGGAATTCGATCGCCGATATCCTCGGCGGCAGGGTGAATCCCTCCGGGCGGCTCGCGTCCACCTTCCCGGTGAAATACGAGGACGTCCCCTCGGCCGACCACTTTCCCGGGGAGGTGGTGGAGAAGACGCCGTCCCGCCCCGGGGAGGATCCTGGCGACATGGCAGGACCCTTCCGGCGCCCGCGGGCCAGCCGGGTCGAATACCGGGAAGGGATCTACGTCGGGTATCGGTATTACGGGACCTTCGGCGTCGAGCCCGCGTACCCGTTCGGGCACGGTCTTTCCTATACGACGTTCGAGTACGGTGCCCTTGCGCTCGGCGCGCCCGAATTTTCGGGATCGATGAGGGTGACGGTCAGGGTGAGAAACGCCGGCGGGGTCGCGGGCAGGGAGGTCGTGCAGCTTTACCTGAGCGCGCCCGCGCGCCGGCTCGACAAGCCGGCGCTGGAGCTCAAGGGCTTCGCGAAGACGCGGCTCCTGGAGCCGGGCGAGTCCGAGACCCTGGAGTTCCTCCTCACGCCGCGATCGATCGCCTCCTTCGACCCCGCCCGTTCGAGCTGGGTCGCGGAGGAGGGGGCCTACACCGTGAAGGTCGGGGCCTCCGCGCGCGACATCCGCCTGGTCGCGGGTTTCGGGCTGGAGCGGGAAATAGTGGTGCGAGGGGAGAGCGACGCGCTCCCCCCCCGGGCCCCGATCGAGGAGAGGAAGCCGCCGGCGCGATAGGCTAGGCCGGCTGCCGGTCTTCGGCCTCGATCAGGGCGACGAAGACGTCCTCGAGGGAGGGCTGGATCTTCTCGAGCCGGCGGATCCCGATGCCGCGCTCGCCGAGGCGCGCGCGGATGACGGCGGCGCCCGATTCGAAGTCGTCGACCCCCACGTGCAGCCCCCCGCCGAAGACCGCGACCTCCCGTATCCCCGGGAGCTTTTCCAGCGCCCGCATGGTGTCGAGCGGCGCCGACGTGTCCAGCTGCACGAGGGTGTGGGTGGCGAGGTCCGCCCGCAGCCGGCCCGGCGCGCCCAGCGCGATGATGCGGCCGCGGTACATCAGCGCCAGGCGGTGGCAGTACTCCGCCTCGTCCATGTAGTGGGTGCTGACGAAGATGGTGTGGCCGGTCCCGGCCATTTCACGGATCAGGTCCCAGAAGGCCGCGCGCGCGATCGGGTCCACCCCGGAGGTGGGTTCGTCCAGGAAAAGGATCGGCGGGTCGTGCAGAATGGCGCAGCCGAGCGCCAGCCGCTGTTTCCACCCCCCCGAGAGGGTGCGCGTCAGCGCCGTGCGCCTCTCCGAGAGGCCGGCCATTTCGAGCACGTACCGTTTCCGCTCCTCGCGCATGCCGCGCGCGACGCCGTACATGCCGGTGTAGAAATCGATGTTCTGCTCGACGGTCAGGTCGTCGTACAGGGAGAACTTCTGCGACATGTAGCCGATGTTCCGCCGCACCTCCTCCGGGTCGGCGGCCACGTCGACGCCCCCCACCCGGGCCCTTCCCGCGGTGGGGGTCAGCAGGCCGCACAGCATCCGGATCGTGGTGGACTTCCCCGCGCCGTTCGGCCCCAGGAAGCCGAAGATCTCCCCCCGGCCCACCCGCAGGGTGACGCCGTCCACGGCCGTGAAGGAGCCGAATGTCTTCACCAGCCCGTCGGTTTCCACCGCGTGGTCGTTCATGATCCTCCCGCGGTTTCGGCCGCGCGCACCGTCCGGATGAAGACCGCCTCGAGGTTCTCCGCTCCCGCGGCGCGCTTGAGCGCCTCGGGCGCGTCGCAGCGGATCAGGGAGCCGCGGTGCATCAGCCCCACGCGGTTGCAGCGTTCGGCTTCGTCGAGGTAGGCCGTCGTCATCAGGATGGTGATCCCGTCCTTGAGCAGCTGGTAGAGGATGGTCCAGAAATCCCTGCGTGACACCGGGTCCACGCCGTTGGTGGGTTCGTCCAGAAACAGGATCTCGGGCCGGTGGAGGAGCGTGCACATGAGCGCGAGCTTCTGTTTCATTCCCCCCGAGAGCTGGCCCGCACGGCGGTCCCGGAACGGCTCCATGCGCGTCATGGCGAGCAGGCGCCGGGAAAGGTCGGAGCGCTCCGCTCCCGTGACCCCGAAGAGGTCGGCGTAGAAACTCATGTTTTCGCGGACGGAGAGGTCCGCGTAGAGCCCGAAGCGCTGAGCCATGTACCCGATCCTGTCCTTCACGGCCTGCGGCTCGCGCGCGACGTCGAACCCGGCGACCTCGGCGCTCCCCCCGGTGGGGTCCATGAGGCCGCAGAGCATGCGCAGCGTCGTCGTCTTTCCGGCCCCGTCCGGGCCGACCAGGCCGAAGATCTCCCCGCGCGCCACCTCGAGGTCCAGGCCGTCGACCGCGACCAGCTCCCCGAAGCGGCGGGTCAGGCCCCGCGTCCGGATGATGGGATCCATGGCTTACTCCAGTTCCAGGACGGCGTCCGCGGGCATGTTCGACTTCAACTCCTGGTCCGGGTTCGCCAGATCGATCTTGATCCGGTAGACCAGCTTCACGCGCTCCTCCGGGGTCTGGATCTGCTTGGGGGTGAACTCCGCCTCGGAGGAGATGAAGCTCACCCGCCCCTCGTACTTTTTATCCGGATAGGAGTCGGTGGTGACGACGGCGCGGGTCCCGAGCTTGACCCTGCCCAGGTCGGTCTGGTTGATGTAGGCGCGCAGCCACGGGTGCTCGATGTCCCCGATCGAAAGGACCGGCGTCCCGGCGGCGAGGACCTCCCCCGGCTCGGCCGATTTCACCAGGACCACCCCGTCGACCGGGGAGACCGCGGCCGCATCGGCGATCTGGGTGTTGACGAGTGCGAGGTTCGCCCCGGCTCGGGCGATTTCGGCCCGGCGCAGGGGGAGCTCCTGCTCCCGCTTCCGGATCTCCAGGCGGTTGTTTTCGGCCGCCCGGACGGCGGCACGCGCCCGCTCCACCTGTGCGGCGGCGGCTTCGATCTGCTCCTTGCGCGGCCCGGCCAGCGCCAGGGCCCGCCGCTGCCGGGCCTGGGTGAGAGCGGCCTCCGCCCCCTCCCACCGGCTGCGGTACTGGTCGTACTGCGCGGTGGAGATGTCGTCGTCCTTGTAGAGCTTCTCCGCGCGCTCCCAGTCGCGCCGCGCCCGGTCGAATTCGGCCTCGGCGGAGGCCACGGCGGCTTCGGCCTCCCTGATTTCCTCCGGGCGGGATCCGTTTTCGAGTTCCTGGAGCCGGGCCTCGAAGGCCGCCAGGTCGGCCCGGCGCTCGACGAGGTTCGCGGCGAAGCTCTCTGTCTGCCAGGCGAGGGCCGTTTCCGCCTGGGCCAGCTGGGCTTTGGCCAGGGCCAGGGCGGCGGTTTCCCGCTCCCGCTGCGCCTCGAGCTGGTCCTGGTCGAGGCGGGCGACGACCATTCCCTTCTGGACCACGTCCCCTTCGTCCACGTTCCGCTCCAGCAGCCGGCCCGAGGTCTTGAAGGCGATCTGGACTTCGGTCAGCTCGATGTTCCCGGAGACCTCGATCCGGTTCGGGGCCTCGTCGCCCGTCCGGGTGAGCAGATAGACGGCGGCGCCGGCGGCGGCCAGCGCGACGATGATGACGGGGATTCGTTTTTTCATTTCGGGTTCTCCGGTGCAATCGCTGCCCGCGGCCGCGGTGCGGCTACGGCAGCCGCTGCCTCACCCTGCCCATCGCCTGTTCCAGGTCGATGCGCGCGAGGTTGTAATTATACAGTGCCTGGATCTGGTTGTCCCGGGCCCGTTCGAGCCGTGTCTGCGCATCGGTCACCTCGAGCCCGAAAGACACGCCGGCCGCGTAACGCCGCCGGGCCTGCGCCAGCTCGTTTTCCGCCAGGCGCAGCCCCTCGCCGGAGACCTCGATCTGCTCCCGGGCCGAATGGAGCGCGTCGAGCGCCAGCCGGACGTCCAGCTCGATCTGCTTTTCGAGGTCCTCGGTCCGCGCCTTCTCGGCGCGGTGCAGCGAGGCGGATTCGGCCCGCCGGGCGTCCATGCGCCCGCCGTCGAAGATGGGGAGCCGGAGGGAGATGCCGTACGCGCGGGTCGGCAGCGCGTCGTCGAAGCCCCCGCCGATGGTGCCGTAGTCGCCGAAAAAGGAGAGCGAGGGGAGGCGTTCCATTTTGACGGCGCTCGAGGCCAGCCGGGCGCTTCGCTCGCGCTCCCGCTGCGCCGCGAGATCCGGCCGTCCGGCCAGCGCCAGGGCGGCGGCGCTCTCGAGCGTGGCCGGGTCCGCGGGGACGTATCCCAGGCGGTCGGTCAGTTCGAGCGCGACCTCGAGTTCGAGGTTCATGGCGCGCAGCAGTTCCATATGGGCGCGGCGCCGCGCGGTCTGGGCTACCAGCAGCCGCTGCCGGTCGTTGGCCAGCTGCACGCGGGCGCGGGTGATTTCGATGCCGGTGGAGGTACCCGCGGCTTTCTGGTTTTCGGCCAGGTCCAGCACCCCCTCGGAAAGGGTGACGTTGGCGCCGGCCGCCTCCAGGTCCGCATCGGCCCGGATGGCCGAGAGATAGGCGCGGGCGACGCGCGCGGCGACCTCCTCCTCGGCGCTTTCCATCTCCTTGCGCGCCGCCGAAACGGCGGCCCGCGAGGACTGGAACCGGCGGATGGAGCCGAAATCGAAGAGGGTCTGGGAGCCGGAAAGCCGGGCGTCCATGACGTTGTAAGGACCCACGAGGGCCGGGAAGGAGAAGGCGGAGCCCTCGATGACGGGGATGTGGAACCTCAGCCCGTTCGCCCGGAGGTTGACGGTCTGGTCGCGGTAATTGAGCGACGAGGAGACCTGGGGCAGCAGTTCGGCGCGGGCCTGGGCCGAACGGGCGCCCGCCTGGCGGAGCCCTTCCCGGGCCAGCCGGACCCGTACGTTGCCTTCCGGGGCCAGGGCGATGTCGACCGCCCGGCGGAGACTCAGGGGAAGCGCCTGCCCCCCGGTTCCCTCCTGGGCGGCGCCTGCGGCCGGCAGGAGCGCGGCCAGCAGAATCCATAGTGCTTTCATGATTTCACCTCGGTATGGTTCATGATGCCGGATTGGGACTCCCATGCTGCAAATGATTAAAGCACAGGGAGGGGGGGATCCGGAAAAATTTCCAAAGGAATTCCTCCCCCGGGGCTGCTAGACTGGTAAGCCATGAAAATTCCCGTCGCCCTCACCGTCGCCGGCTCCGACCCCTCGGGGGGGGCCGGGATCCAGGCCGATCTGAAGACCTTTCACCAGCGGGGGGTTTACGGGACGGCGGTCCTGACCCTCCTGACGGTCCAGAACACGAAGAGCGTCGACTCCGTGGAGGTCCTGTCCCCCTCCCTGGTCGGCGCGCAGATCGGGGCGGTGCTCGAGGACATCCCCCCGGCGGCGGCCAAGACGGGGGCGCTGGGGGACTCCGCGATCGTCGAGCTCGTCGCCGAAAGGGCGAAGGCATTCGACTTCCCCCTGGTCGTGGACCCGGTGATGATCAGCAAGCACGGGACCCCGCTGATGACCGCGGAGGCGCGCCGGGCGCTGGCTTCGCTCCTGCTCCCGCGGGCGTTCCTGGTGACGCCCAACCTCAGCGAGGCGGGGGAACTGGCGGGCATGCCGATCGACGATCTCGCTTCCATGAAGGAGGGGGCCCTGAGGATCGCCTCCCTCGGGGTGGCGGCCGTCCTGGTCAAGGGGGGGCACCTGGAGGGGGACGCCGTGGACCTGCTCCTTCACCGGGGGGAGGTCACCCTCTACCGGGAGCACCGGATTCCGACCCGGAACACCCACGGGACGGGGTGCACCTTTTCGGCCTGCATCACCGCGGAGCTCGCCAAGGGGCGCCCGCTGGCAGAGGCCGTGGGCACGGCCAAGAAGTACATCACCCTCGCCATCGAAACCGCTCCCGGCCTGGGCGGAGGCGCGGGGCCGGTGAACCATCATGCGCGGATCGAACCGTGACCCGGTCCGTGGAAAACCAACGACCGCAGGAGACAGACGAATGACCGACACGCCCAAACGACCGCTTAAAGCCTATCGCAACCCCCGGTTCCTCCACGGCAACGACGCCCGCGTGGTCCGGATGATCAGCGAATATCTCGAGCCGGCCAGCCGGCTGGGCCGGCATCACATCCAGGACACGATCGTTTTTTTCGGCTCCGCCCGTATCCTGCCGCTGGAGGAAAGCCGGAAGCGGCTGGACGACGTGCGCCGGCGCGCGGATTCCGTGTCGGGCCCGGACACCCCCTCCCCGGAGGAGGTCGCCCGCGCGGAAACGGCGGTGCGGCTGTCGCGCTACTACGAGGACGCCGCGACCCTGGCGGGACTGATCGTCGACTGGGCGAAGACGCTCGACGGCGGCATGAAGCGCCTGCTGGTCTGCTCCGGGGGCGGCCCGGGGATCATGGAGGCGGCCAACCGCGGGGCCAAAAGCGCCGGGGGGCAGTCGATCGGGTTTTCGATCAGCCTGCCGATGGAGCAGTCGGTCAACGACTATATTCCCGAGGAGCTGGCCTTCGAGTTCCACTACTTCTTCATGCGCAAGTTCTGGTTCGTGTACCTGGCGAAAGCCATGGTCATTTTCCCCGGCGGCTTCGGCACCCTGGACGAGGCGTTCGAGGTGCTCACCCTGGTCCAGACCGGAAAGGCCGGAAAGAGGATGCCGGTCGTGGTGTACGGGTCCGAATACTGGAAGGAGATCCTGAACATCGAGGCCATGGCCCGCTGGGGGACGATTTCGCCCGATGACCTCGGTCTCATCCGTTTCTGCGACGATCCCCGTGAGGCCTTCGAATACCTGAAGGGCGAACTCACCAGGCTCTATCGTCTCTAGCCCGGGCATCCGCCCCCCGGGAGGGCCACCGATATGGAAGAATTTCTGCTCGAGCGCCGACACCCTGAGGAAGCCCCCTCCTTGCGGGACCATCGCCATGCCACCGAGCGCGACCGGGACCGGATCCTGCACAGCTCCGCCTTCCGAAGGCTGCAGGGGAAAACGCAGGTGTTCGGGATCGGGCAGGCCGATTTCTACCGCACGCGCCTGACCCACAGCATCGAGGCCTCGCAGATCTCGCGGGCGATCGCCCACAACCTGCTGGTGGAGCAGCCGCAGCTCGGGCCGTGCCTGACCCCGGAGCTGGCCGAGGCGGTCGCGCTCGCGCACGACCTGGGGCATCCCCCCTTCGGGCATGCGGGGGAGCAGGCGCTGGACGCCTGCATGCGGGAGGTCAGCCGGGGGGCGAAACTGAGCGGGAGGCATTTCCTGCGCTTCGAGGGGAACGCCCAGACCTTCCACATCCTGGTGGCCGCCGAACCGAAATCCCCCGCCTACGCCGGGTTGAACCTGACCCGGGCGACCCTGTCCGGGGTCATGAAGTACCCCTACGAGCAGGACATCGGCAACGACAAGTTCATCTTCGCCTCCGATCTCCCGGCCGCCCGGTGGGCCCTCCGGCGGGGGGGCGGGGTTCTCAGGGCCCCCCGCCGGGGGCCGGGGCCGCGCCCCCGGACCTCCTTCGCCTGCCAGGTCATGGACTGGGCCGACGATTGCGCCTATTCGGTGCACGATGTGGAGGACGCGCTGCAGGCGCAGTTCCTCCACCCGGGGGACCTGGAACAGCCGCGGTTCATCCGCCGCGTCCTGGCGCACTACGAGGAGACCCGGCGGCAGGAGGCGGTCCCGAAACTGGCGCTCGCGGAGGTGAAGGAGCGTCTCTCGGACCTGAAGCGAAGGATCCTGCCGTCGGACGCGGGGGACGAGCGCGCCGAGCGCAAATCGGCCATGCGCAACATTCTGAACGACCTGATCACCTCGGTGTCGGTCGAGCCGTGCCCGGACAGCCGGCGCGCCGATTTCGCCTGGAAGCTCCGGGTTCCGGCCGAGGCCCGCATCCTGTCGGTCCTCTGCAAAGCCGTCATCTGGGAGGCGGTGATCACCGACCCCCGCGTGGCCGCCGTCAGCACGAAGGGGAGGGAAATCCTGCGCGACCTCTTCCACCTGCTCTTCGAGGAGGTCGTGGAGAAAAGGAGCGTGGCGCTCTTCCCGCGCTATTACCGTCCGATCCTGGAGGAGATCGCCGACGGGGATCCCGGGGCGGCGGCGCGCGAGGTCTGCAACTTCCTCGCCCTTCTGACCGACATGGACGCGCTCAGGCTGCACGCCCTCCTGCGCGGGTCCAAGGGTTCCTCGGTCTTCGATTTCATCTGACTTCCGGTTCGGGAGTTGCGGGCGGCGCGGGACGGCGCCCGAAGGCGCAGCGCCAGAGGGTGGCGGCCCACCAGGCGGCGGCTTCCTCCCAGCCGAGGGGCGATGTTTCCACCCGCACCAGCCCCCGCTTCACGGCCGAGACGATGGAGGAAACCTCCGGTTCGGCGTAGATCCAGGTGAAGGTGCGGTCGAGCTGCCAGAGGTAATGAACGTCCCCGAACCCCACCAGCGGCTTGTGCGCCCCGCGGGCGAATGCGGCCGCGCGGCGGTTGAAATCGAGCCCCCTGACCCGGAAGCCCGAATACTCCACGGCGTCGAAGGCGTCGGCGTTCGACGCGAGACGCTCCCGGAGGCTCATGGGGCCGGGGTAGAAGGGGTGCGGGGCGATGACGAGGGTGTCCCTGCCGGAGCGGGCGCGGATCTTGGCCAGGGTGTCGAGCTCTTCCGGTGCGGCGCGGAAATTATAGGCCAGCACGTGGCGTCCGTCGTCGTCGGCGACCTCCATGCCGGGGACCAGGACGATGCCCCGGCTCCGGGCGTACTCCGCCAGGCCGGGCGTCCAGATATCCAGGTTGTGGCAGGTGATCGCCAGCACCCGGTAGCCAAGTCCGGCCGACCGCTCGATCAGGTCTTCGGGCGAATGGGGGCAGATCCGGCAGTCCGAGGGGTCGAGGCTGCAGTGGGCGTGCAGTTCGGCCTTGAGCCAGAGTTTTCGGGAGTCCCCGCCGTCGGTCGGTTCCATGTGCGTCATTTCCGCAAAATATAGCAGTCCCGGTCCGCCCGGGCAAACGCGTTCGGGCAAACGCGTTCGGGCAAACGAGCCCGGGGTCCGCCCGTTCTCCATATCGGCCGGTTTCGGGCGCCGCGCGCGCGAATTCGGCCCGCTCAATCGTCGATTGACTTCGCCCCCCGCCTTTTATAGGCTTTTCGCTTCTGGACGTCGCTCGAAACCCTGGTGCTTGGAAAGGCGGAAGATATGGCGGAGCAGAAACTCCCCTCCCGGTCGGAAGATTTCTCGGAATGGTACAACAATCTCGTCCTGCGGGCCGAGTTGGCCGACTACGCGCCGGTCCGCGGGTGCATGATCGTGCGCCCCTACGGGTGGGCCCTGTGGGAGAACATACAGAAGGCGCTCGACGGCCGCTTCAAGGCGACGGGGCACGTGAACGCTCAGTTCCCCCTCTTCATCCCTCAGAGCTTCATCGAGAAGGAGAAGTCCCACGTGGAGGGATTCTCCCCGGAACTGGCGGTGGTGACGCACGGGGGGGGAGAAAAGCTGGAGGAGCCGCTGGTGGTCCGGCCGACCTCGGAGACCATCATCGGGCACTCCTACGCCCGGTGGATCCAGTCCTACCGGGACCTGCCGCTGCTGATCAACCAGTGGAACAACGTGGTGCGCTGGGAACTGCGGACCAAGCTGTTTCTGCGCACCCTCGAGTTCTTCTGGCAGGAGGGGCACACGGCCCACGCCACCGCGGAGGAAGCCGAGGCCGAGACGCTGCAGATGATCGACATCTACCGGGACTTCGCCGTCAACGAGGCCGCGGTGCCGGTGATCGTCGGGCGCAAATCCGCGGGCGAGCGGTTCGCGGGCGCCAACGAGACCTACACGATCGAGGCGATGATGGGGGACGGCAAGGCGCTGCAGTCGGGCACCAGCCACAACCTGGGCCAGAACTTCGCCAAGGCGTTCGATATCCGGTACCTCGACCGGAACGGGGCGCTGCAGCACTGCTGGACCACCTCCTGGGGGGTGTCCACCCGCTTCATCGGCGCCATCATCATGGTGCACGGGGACGACCAGGGGCTGATCCTGCCGCCGCGCCTCGCCCCCTGGCAGGTGGTGATCGTCCCCATTTACAAGACCGACGACGAAAGGGCTTCGGTGCTGGAAGCGGCCCGCGGGGTGCGTGCGGCTCTCGGCGGTTTCCGGGTGACCCTGGATGAGCGGGAGGGCTCGAGCCCCGGCTTCAAGTTCAACGACTGGGAGATGCGGGGGGTCCCCCTCAGGATCGAAATCGGGCCGAAGGACGTGGCCAAGGGGACGGTGGTGCTCGCCCGGCGCGACCGGCCTGGCAGGGAAGGGAAATCGTTCGTCCCGCGGGAGGAGGTCGCCGCGGCGGTGGGGCGGACGCTGGACGAGATCCAGAAGGCGCTGTACGAGCGCGCGCTCGCCTTCCGCGAGGCCCGCACGGCCGATCCCGCGGACTACGCCGAATTCAGGTCCGCCGTGGAGCAGGGGTTCGCCCGTTCCTACTGGTGCGGCAGCGCCGAGTGTGAAAAGAGCATCAAGGAGGAAACGAAGGCGACGCTGCGGTGCGTCCCCCTCGATCAGCCTCCCGGGGAGGGGCGCTGCATCTACTGCGGCGCCGGCGCCCGGGAAAAGGCCTATTTCGCCAAGGCGTACTGACCCGGGCTACCTCATGTCGCGGGCGAAGCGTTCGGCCGACTCGTAGTTCATGTAGGGGTTGTTCCTCTTCTGCTCCCCCAGGGTCGAGGTCGGACTCCCCCCATAGTCGTGGCCGGGATAGAGGAGGGTGCAGTCCGGGAGGTCTCTCAGCGTGCGGCTGAGGCTGCGCCACATTTTTTTCGCGTCCCCTCCCGGGGTGTCTACGCGCCCGCAGGCGTCGACGAAGAGCGTGTCCCCCGAGAACAGGCATCCTTCCACCAGGAAGCACTGCGACCCCGGGGTGTGCCCCGGGGTGTGCAGGCACTGGACCGCGAGACTCCCCACCCGGACGATCTCCCCGTGCGACACGGTGCGGATGCCCGGCGCCCGGGCCTCCAGAAGTCCCGGGTCGATCCCGAAGGCTCCCGCCGCCCGGCGCACGTAGGCCAGCTCCTCCTCGTGGAGGACCACCTCGGCGTCGACCTCCGCCAGCAGCGGCTCCAGCGCGTTGAGGTGGTCGGGGTGCCCGTGCGTCAGGAGGACGTGCCGGATCTCGAGGTCCGCCTCCCGCGCCCGCCGGAGGATGGCCGCCGCGTCCCACGCGGGGTCCACGACCGCCGCCTCGCGCGACGACGGGCAGCCGGCCAGGTAGACGAAGTTCATCATGGGGCCGAGTTCCATCCGGTGGACGATGATGTTTTCGGGTGTCATGGCTCCTCCTCCCGACAGTATACAGGGGGCCGGGGGAGTTTTCAGGTATCCGCCCGGGGGGAAAAGCTGGTATAAAGCGGGCATGCCGGACAGGGACACCCATGGGAAACTGGTGGAGGCCTGGCTGCGTTTCCACCGGGACGAACTCTGCCAGAAGCTGGACGCGGTCTTCGTCTTCGGCGACGAGGGGGTGGAAGTCTGGTGCGTCGTCGAGAGCCGGAAGCACTACGAGCGGCTAGAGCGGCTGCTCGAGCCGCTCGAGGGGGCTTTCCGGGTGGACCTGTACCCGACCCGCCCCGCCGGGGACCGGAGGAAGATGGAGGACCCCCCTCCCAGCCTCTGCGAAAACCGCGAGCTGCGGGCGTTTCTGGATGACCCGTTTCTGCGCTTCGAGCGGTCCCTGGACGACCTCGCGATCCGCGGGTCGATTTTCCCCCCCGACGAGCTGATGAAGCGGAGGCTGCTGGCCTACGCCCGGCAGCTCCTCGGGTGGAACGAAAGGGTGCGGCGCTACGGGTCGGAGCTGCCGGCGCTGGTTGCGGTCGCGTCCGACCCGGCGCGTCCCGGGAAGCTGAGGAGGCTGGCGGCCGGCGTCTGCCGCGCCCACGCCCGGGAACTCGGGAAGGTCGTGCGCAAGATGAAGAAGGAGCTGGCCTACGCGATCCCCGATCCGGCCGGCGGCCGGGAACCACCGCCGGGGACCGATCGTGGGACCGGGGGGGGGGATCCGCGGGAGGGGGCGGAACGGGTCGCCCGGGCCGCCGCGGAGGTCTTCCGGGGGGTGAAGCGCTTCCTCTACCCGGAGCGGCACACGGTGGATGTGAACGACCTGCACCGGCCGGGACTCCTCGAGTCCGTGGAAACGCTCGAAGGGGCCGTGGAGCGCCTCGGGAAACTGATCGATGAAACCCGGCCCTCGTAAGCGACCCGGGCCGGCAGGGGAGGACATGACACTTACGCCGGAAGTGGACGCGCACCCGCTCTGGGTCGAAAACCTGCGCCGGCACGCGACCCTGGGGGAACTCCGCAGGTCCCCTTTCTTTGCCGAATGGGGCGGGCGGATCGAGCGGTTTCTGTCCACCCCCCAGGTCGTTCCCCTCCCCGGAGCGGCCCCTCGCCTCGGCTCCTTCCTCCGGGTGGCCTCCTGGAACGTGGAGAAGGGGAGACGTTTTGAAGAGGTCGCCCGCCTGCTCGAGGCGGACCCGGTCCTCCGATGGGCCGACGTGATCCTGCTCAACGAGGCGGACCGGGGGATGAACCGGTCGGGAAACCGGCATGTGGCCCGGGACCTGGCCCGTCGGCTCGGGATGCACATGGTCTTCGCCCCCGCCCATTTCGAACTGACGAAGGGGGTCGGCGAGGACCTGGATCTCCAGGGGGAAAACAGGGAGGGCCTTCAGGGGAACGCCATCCTCTCCCGCTACCCGATCGAGGAGGCCCGGACGGTGATGCTTCCCGTCTCCTTCGAGCCGTACGAGTTCCACGAAAAGCGCTTCGGCCGGCGCAACTGCGTGTGGGCTCGGCTGAGGCTCGGGAAGGGGGCCCTGTGGGCGGGAACGACCCACCTGGAACTGCGCAACACCCCCGCGTGCCGCGCCGCGGCGATACGGTGCATCCTCGAACGGCTCCCCGGCGCCGGGGATGAGGCGTATCTCCTCGGCGGAGACCTCAATACCAACACCTTCGGACGCGGGACCGCGTGGCGCACGCTCAAGGCGGCGTCACGCCTGCTCCTGCTCCCCCCGTCGCGGGTCGCGCGGCAGCTGCTCCATCCCGAATCGGGACGGGAACCCCTCTTCGCGGCGCTCCGGCGCGGAGGATTCGAGTGGGAGGGCCTCAATGCCCCCGGGGAGACCGCCCGTGCCCCCATAGGCTCGCTGGAGGAGATGCGCGTCCTCCCCCGGCCGCTCCGCAGCCTGCTCCCGGGCCGGCTGGACGCCTATGGGGGGTACCTCGGGCTCAAGCTGGACTGGCTCCTGGGGAAACACGTCCGGGGGCTTCGTGCCGGACAGGCCAGGGACCGCGCGGCGGGGGTGGAATCGGCGGACCCCGGATGCCGGGCGGCGGTGCATACGGGCCCCGACCGCCTTTCGGATCATTTGCCCGTGTACGCCGATCTCGATCTGGCATAATGGGACGACACCGCCCCGGCGGGAGAAAGGATTTTATGAGCCGAAGCGAGCGTTTCTTGCAGGCCTGCCGAGGGGAGGCCGCCGACTGCACCCCGGTCTGGTTCATGCGTCAGGCCGGCAGGTACATGAAGGCGTACCAGGAGATCCGTGCCCGATACCCGCTGATGGAGATGTTCCGCACCCCCGGGCTCGCGGCCGAGGTCACCCTGCAGCCGGTCCGCGCCTTCCCGATCGACGCCGCCATCATCTTCGCCGACATTCTCCTCCCCCTGGAGGGGATGGGGATCGGGTTCGAGTTCGTCGAAAGCCGGGGGCCCGTGATTGCCCGGCCGGTGCGGAGCGCTGCGGACATCGAGGCGCTCCGGGTGGCCGATCCCGAGGAAGACCTGGGTTACGTGCTCGAGGCCGTGCGCCAGGTGAGGGCCGAGATCGACGGGAAGGTCCCGCTCATCGGCTTTGCCGGCGCCCCGTTCACCCTGGCCGGGTATGCGATCGAGGGGGGGGGGTCCCCCAACCATCTGCTGACGAAAAGGGTGATGTACGAGCAGCCGGAGGCCTGGAACCTCCTGATGGACAAGATGGTCCGGACCCTGGTCCCCTTCCTGAAGGCGCAGGTGCGGGCGGGAGCCCAGGTGGTGCAGCTGTTCGATTCCTGGGTGGGGTGTCTCGACCCGTCAGACTACGCGCGCCACGTACTGCCTCACACCCGGAGGATCTTCCGGGAACTGCGTGCGGAGGGCATAGTGACCATCCATTTCGGGACCGGGACCGCGGGGCTGCTCCCGTTCATGGCCGAGGCGGGGGGGGACGTCCTTGGAGTGGACTGGCGGCTTCCGCTCGGGGAGGCGTGGCGGAAAGCGGGACCCGGGGTGCGCATCCAGGGGAACCTCGACCCGGCGGCGCTGCTGGCCCCCCGGGAGGTCCTCGTCCGGAAAGCGGTGGAGGTGCTCGATTCCGCCGCCGGCCGGCCCGGCCACATCTACAACCTCGGGCACGGAATCCTCCCCGGGACGCCCGAGGATTCGGTGCGGGCCCTGGCGGACCTGGTGCACGAGCGTTCCGCGGGCCTCAGTCGAACACAACCGTCTGAAGCGACGTGATTTCGATCGTCTTCCCGCAGCGCGGATTCCGGCACCGGATCTTGTCGTCGAGCCGGATGCGGTAGTCCCGGGCCTTGGCGTACCTCGCCCGGTCGCGTTCGTCCGCGCCGCGCGGGAGGGATGCCTTCTTGGTCCTCCGGCGCCACCGGATGGGGTATTCCATCGAGGTCCGGCATTTCGGGCAGTAGATCGTGGCGGTCACGGTCTCGTCCTTTTCGTTGTACAGGTCGCGTTCTTCCATGGGAACGTATTATATGCTTCAATGCTCCCGGCGGCATCAAGAACTTGCCTTGAACCGAAAATAAGGGCGCACGGCTTCGGGCCGGCGGGCTCATCAGGGAACAGGAGACTATGGGACTCATCAGCAGGCTCTTTTCAAGGGAATCCGGCCCTTCGCCGGGCCAGGTCCGGAAGGCGCTCAAGCAGGTCACCCAGATGCACGGCGAAGCGGGGACGCGCGTCGCCGCCATGGAGCGGCTGGCGTCCTGGCGCACGCCCGAGGCCGCCCGGGCTCTTCTGCGGCGGTTTACGGTCCAGACGCCGCAGGCCAGCATGGACCTGGAGGAGAAACAGTACGCGGTCAAACTGCTCGCCGGCATGGGGGAACCGGCCGTCGAGCCGATTCTCCAATACCTGAGGACGGAGCCGGACGTGACCCACCCGGTCCGGGCGCTCGAGGAAATCCTCGCGCCCCAGGAATTTCATGGCGCGCTCCTGGGAATCCTCACCGGGATGGCGGACGAATATACCCGCTGGCCCGAGGCCAAGGCCGTGCTCATCGGGCACCTTTCGGATCAGGCGTTTTCCCTGGTTGCGGATACGGTGGAGCGGTTCATCGACGACGACGATGACGACGTCTCGATCGCGGCCATCGACTACCTGGCCCGCAGCGGGGACGAAGCCGTGCGGGAAAAGCTGTTGGAAGCCTACCTGGCCGCCGAACACCGTCCCAGGGTCCGGGGGAGAATCCTGGACCACTTCTGCGAGCTGGGGTGGCCCGTCAGGGGATACCGTAAGAAGATGGAGGAGGCGGTCGAACTCCCCTACTACCTGACGGGCAAGGGGATCGTCAAGCGCCGGACCGGCCCGGAAGCCTGAAGCCGCCGGTCATTTTCCCCCGAAGAACGATTCGAGCGCCTGGTTGAACGCCTGCGGTTTCTCCAGGAACATGGCGGAGCCGGTCCCTTCGATGATTTCGAGCCCGGACCGGGGCACGCTCTTTTTGAGGTACTCCCCGAGCGCCCGGTTCTCCGGCGTGGTGACAAAGAGGCTGGGAACGGTGATGTGGCGGAGATCCTCCCTCCTGTCTCCCGTGACGAGGTCGAAATAGAGCGCGAGTGCCGCCGCCATGGGGGTTTTCAGGCTGGCCTTGGACAACTGGCCGATCACCCGCTCGCTCGGACCCGACCGGAACAGGCCGCGGACATAGCCGTCGGTGGCCTCGGTCCGGTCGTCCTGGAAACCCAGCAGCAGTTTCCGGGTCCGGTCGAGGGGGACTCCGGCGTAATCCTCCGATTCCATGAACGCGGGGCTGAAATCGACGAACACGGCCATGTCGGGATCGATGGTCTCGGGACTGGCCAGGTATTCCAGCAGGGCCGTCCCCCCCGCGCCCCAGCCCACCAGGTAGGAATGCTCGATTTTGAGCTCCTGCAGGAACGCGTGCAGGTCGGCCGCCTGCTGGCGGTAGGTGTTCCCCTGCTCGGTCTTCGTGGTCTCCCCGTGACTGCGGGGATCCAGGGCCAGCACCCTGAAGCCGCGGGCGGAGAAATAGGGGATCTGCTCCTGCCAGGCTTCGGCCGGCATCGTCCATCCCGGGATGAAAACCAGGGTGCGGTCGCCGGACCCCGCATCCAGGTAGCGTATCCTGATATCCCCCGCCTTCAGCTTCTGCTCCCTCCATGTGGCGCCGTTCCCCGCCGGGAGAAACAGCCCGCCGAGAAGCATCATCCCCGCCCAGAGAACTCCCGCCCGCCGTGGCATCTTCATCTTCCCCCTTCCTCCTCCGAAACCGCGCTGTCTTGCCATCCTCGCTCCGAAATCGGCTGTGGTCAACCGTCAATCGACGGCCTGGGTACCATTGTATGTAACAAGCCGCATCATTTTGACGTAATTACACAACGAAACCGGTCAGGATCGACCGGCTTCAGGACGCGCCTTCCCCGATGGGGGCGCCTCGATTTTTTGACAGGAGACAGGGTAAAAGTCATGCTTCGATTCCTGCTTGCCGCTCTGCTCGTGGCCGTCCCGCTGGGCGCGGGGTCGGCAAACGCCCAGGCTGTTGCGTTTAAAAACTTTGCCTCGTTCCGAAATCTCGTTCCGGGGATCGATTTTTTCGCCTCCAGCCGGAAGGCGGTGTCCCCCTACGAAAAGCCGGCGGCCGAGGCGATCGCGCGGCTGAAGGAGCTGATGGGCGAGGAACTGCCCAGGGGCGCCATCTTCATCTGCTCCAATCTGCAGCAGAAGGATTCGGTCTTCGAGCCCCGGGTTCTCCGGTCCGGCTACCGCTGGTCCATAACGGTGGTGACGCCCGAAGTCCGCATGCAGGAGATGATGGAGCGCATGAAGGCCCAGATGGGGGACGACCTCCCGGCCGAGATCAGGAACCGGATGCGGGAGCGGCCGCCGGAGATGATGGCCAATGTCGAGCAGCAGGCGGCGGCCGCCCTGGTGCAGCAGATCGCCCACGCGGTGACCCAGACCTCCATGGACGAAAACATCCAGTTCCGCTCCTCCCGGCTGGACGACATGGGCAAGAGCCCCCTGCCTGACTGGCTGGACATAGGGATCGCCTGGTACGCCGCGGGAGGCAAGGCGAATCTGGAGTTCCTGAATCAGAACATGGAGCAGACCTTTCCGATCGAGGATATCATTTCCATGTCCCGGCCCTTCGTGGCATCGTCCTTCGACCAGGGGGGCGGCATGCCCGGGACGAACGGCGGCGGCTTTCCCGGCGGCGGCATGCCCGGGATGAACGGCGGCGGCTTTCCCGGCGGCGGCATGCCCGGGATGAACGGGGGGGGCTTTCCCGGAGGAGGTTTTCCCGGCGGAGGCACGCCGGGGATGAACGGGGGCGGTTTCCCGGGCGGCGGCTTCTCCGGCGGAGGGAGAACGGGGGGGCAGAGAGGGTCCAGGGGCGGCGGGTCCGGGCGGCCCGGAAGCGGCGGGGCCGGGGGGATGCCGCA